>P_2C_Liq_1_UnCtyDRAFT_1000095_pt1 | contig 35220 bp, 31 predicted proteins | sample Pon2CUnioCityCA_2_FD_10234 | JGI IMG/M metagenome (IMG submission 10234) | reverse complement strand
CGCACCGCCAGCCGCATCAAAAACTCCCGCTCCTCCGCCCCCAACCGAAACTCCCCCAACAACTCCCCCCGCAAATAGTAGTACCCCTCTCCCCTCAACTTGTAGCGCCGCCGTCTCATGCCTCCACCCCAGCACCACTCACCCTAGAAGTCAAGTGTGTGGAAAGCCTGACACTATATTCCAGCGAATAGACGTAAAGTGGTTGCATGGGCGACGGGTTAGAATTGCGGACGTGGGGGGTTGATTGTCTGGTCCGTTGGTAGGGGATCGGAGGTTTTTTGGGGGGTCTGATTTTCCTCGGGGAATTCTGGGTTGCGGGGGTGGTCTTGATTTTCCCGGTAGGTGGGGGTCGTCGGCTGGTGGGTGGGGAGGACGGGGTGAGGTTCCTTTCGTCCTTGAAGTCCCGTGGTGATCCATCCGGTCGCGACAGTGCAGGTGTACGGTGGCGATTGGATCCGACGAAAAATCGTGAGGGGACCGAAAAAAGCCCGCCGGAGCGGGCTGAAAGGCAGGGGCGGAAAGCGGACCGAGTCCGGCCTTCCGCCCCGTTTGCCCTTGGGGGGCCTTAGCGGCGCGGAGGACGGTCCTCGCGGGGCCGGGCCTCGTTGATCTTGAGGGCGCGGCCTCCGACCTCGCTGCCATTGAGGGCCTCAATGGCGGAGCGGGCTTCCGCGTCGTTGTTCATCGTGACGAAGCCGAAGCCCCGGGGACGCCCGGTTTCCCGGTCGGCCACCAGAGAAACCCGGTCGACGGTGCCGTGAGCCCCGAAGAGGTCCTCGAGTTCCTCACCGTGTATGCTGAAGGGAAGATTTCCCACGTAGATATCCACTGTATTCCTTTGACTAGTCATGCGCCGATGGGATTCCGGTACGTGCGGGCCGACGCCTCCCGTACGCACCACTGGGGGTTTTCCCGCCAACGCGGGAAAGGCGAGAAGGGAGCGAGACGGGGAGGGTCTCTGGCGCGCAGGGCGCCCTATCTGGACCTGTCATCTCGACTTTCAGCGGGCATTGCGCCCACGCCCCCGAGCCCCAGACGGGCTCACGAGGCTCCCTTCGGAGGCAGAGGGATCCCCCCAAGAAAACGGGGAATTGGCGGGGTGATCCCCGCCTTGACCTTGCCTGTTCATGCCCATGACGGTGGGGCTGCCGCCCCCCCCGGTCAAGGGAGAAAGCTGGACACCTGGTCCCGTCAACCGGAGACCTCTTCGAGGGCGGCATAATTCGCGAAACGGGTACAGCTGCGCAGGAAGGACAGATCGATCGCCCCCGTCGGACCATTCCGTTGCTTGGCGAGGACCAGGCGGATTTTCTCCCGGTCCCCGCTCCCCTCGTTCTCCCCCTCTTCCTCCTCGTTGTTGCGGGGTCGGTGCAGGAGCATGACCACATCGGCGTCCTGCTCGATGGAGCCCGATTCCCGCAGGTCGGACATCCGCGGTTCCCGTTTCTCGCGTTCGCTCTCGCGGTTCAGCTGGCTGAGGACCAGCACCGGTACATTCAGCTCCTTGGCCATTGCCTTCAGGCCACGGGAAATCTCCGCGATCTGGTTCTCCCGGGAAGCGCGGTTGTCCATTCCCGCGACCAGCTGGAGATAGTCCACCACGATCAGGCCGAGGTTATTCCGGGTGGCGATGCGGCGGGCCTTGGCGCGCAATTCTAGGATGTTGAGGCTGCCCTCATCGTCCACGAAAAGATCGGCCTCCTTGATTTCGCCGGCGGATTCCACGATCCGGCGCTGTTCCTCCGAGGTGGAGAATCCGTCCCGGAGCTTGTTCATATTCACCTCCGCCCGGCTGCAGAGAAGACGCTGGGCGAGACTCTCCGCGCTCATCTCCAGGGAAAAGACCAGGACGCCCTTCGGCTCGGGATTCTGCGCTGTGCGGATGGCAATATTTTCCGCCACATTCATGGCGAAGCTGGTTTTCCCGACGGAGGGCCGGGCTGCCAGCACGATCATCTCCTGCTCGTGGAAACCGAAGGTCAGCTTGTCGAGGTCGTAGAAACCCGAGCGCACCCCGAAGCTCGTGTGGCGACGGGCGAGGATGTCATTGATCATCCGGATGACCTGGTCGAGGGGCTGGTCGATCCGCTGGGCGGAGTCCGAGACCTGTGCTTCCCCGATCCGGAAGATTTCCGACTCGACCTCCGCGAGGAAGGCGGGGATGTCGTCGGGGGATTCGTAGGAACGCTCGACCGTCTGGGTGGCCAGGCGAATCAGCCGGCGGAGGACCGCCTTCTCCTTGACAATCTGCAGCCAGGTGGAGGCGAAAGCCGTTGAGTTCACGGACTCGGCCACTTCGTTGATAGCAGCCCGGCCTCCGGTCGCCTCGAGCAGTCCCATCGTGCGGAGCTTTTCCTCGACGGTGATCTCATCGATCTCCCGTCCCTGGCTGTTCAGCTCGAGAAGGGCCGCATAGAGGTTGCGGTGGGCGGCGCGGTAGAAGGAATCGGCGTCGATCTTCTGGGTCAGGCAATCCGTGAGAACCTCCGGACCGTTCTCCCGCATGCAGGCCGCGAGGAGGGCCCGCTCGGCCTCCACCGAGTGCGGCGGGAGGCGATCGGCGAGAAGGGCCGGGTCGGCCTGTCGCTCCGCCGGTCTCCCGGAACGGGGAGGGCGCTGGGCCCCGCCAGATTCGGCCATGTCGATGGGTTCCCCGCCGCGCTTGCCGACGCCGGGCCGGTCAGTCCTCCGCGCCGGCTTCGCCGTCGCCCTCCGGTGGGCCGCTCTCGATGGGGTTCTCCGAGACGACCTCGAAACGGAGAGCCCGCTCCACCTCGGGATGGAGACGCACCCTTGCCTCGTGTTCACCGAGAGTCTTCACCGGGGCCGGCAGGTGGACTTTCTTCCGGTCGAGGGAGACGCCCGCCTCCTCCAGTTTTTCGAGCAGGTCGCGCACGGTGACCGCGCCGAACATCTTGCCCCCCTCGCCGGTCTTCACGACGACGACCGGACGGACCGCCTCCACCCGGGAGGCGAGTTCCTCGGCGGTCGTCCGCTCAGCCTGTTCCCGCTGGAGTCGACGCGCCTCAAGGGCCTCGACCTGGCGGACATTGGCGCGGGTCGCCGGGATGGCCAGCTTTCTCGGGAGGAGGTAGTTGCGCGCGTACCCGGAGCGGACGCGCACCTTTTCCCCCTCACCGCCGAGGTTGGGAAGGGGTTGCAGGAGAAGTACTTCGGTTTGTGCCATGATGGTTCTCAAAAAGGGATATCTTCGTCGTCAAAATTCTCGGCCGGGGCCTCCGATCGGCCCGAGCCCTCCCGCGGCGGAGGTGTTGAGCGCTCGTAGGGAGAACCACCCCCGCCCCCGGCTCCGCCCTCGCCTCCCGGGCCACCCCCGGAGCCGATGAACTGGAAATTCTCACAGACCACCTTCAGCTTGGAGCGCTTTTCCCCCTCCCGACTCTCCCAGGTGTCGAGCTGGAGCCGACCCTCTATGAGAACGGGCCTTCCCTTCGAGAGGTATTTGCCGAGGATTTCCGCCACCCGGCCAAAAGCATCCACATCGACAAAGGTGGTTTCCTCCCGCTTTTCCCCATCCCGGGTGGTGTAGTTGCGGGAGACCGCCAGCCCGAGCTTGCAGATGGCGTTGTTGCCGCTGGAGAAGCGGACCTCCGGATCCCGGGTGAGATTCCCGAGAAGGATGACGCGGTTAAAGGAAGCCATGGCTCGTACGGGTGCGGGATCAGGCGGATGCGCCCGCCGTCACCCCTTGCTCTACCATGACCCGGTTGACCTTGCGGTCAAGACGGACCTTTTCCTGGAGCTGGGCCGGCGCGGACGGAGACCCGGCAAAGTCAAAGGCAAGGATCCAAGCGCTGTCCAGGCCCGTGCGGGCCGGGCGGGCCAGTGCCCGGTTCTCCTGATCCTCAAGGAGGGTGACCTCCCCTCCGGTCAGACCGGCGATGAGACCGCGGTAGTTCTCCGCGAGTTCCTCCAGAGGCGTTTCCACACCCCGCGTATCGAGGACGAAGGTCGCCCGGTAGTTTCGTGTCTTTTCCACACTCATGATGCTTTTGCCTTAGTATTCATCCAATTCATGCACCGTTCCGGTCCCTCCCGCACCAACAGGCGGACCCCCTCGGCGAGGCGTGGGAGCTGGTTCTCGAAGATCTGCTCCTCCCCGGCCGAAAATTTCCCAAGAACGTAATCGGCGAGGACCATTTCCCGGTGCGGCTTACCGCCGATCCCGATTCGCAGCCGGGAGAATCCGCTGCCGAGATGGCGCAGCACGCTCTCCACCCCGTTGTGCCCGCCGCTACCCCCGTCCAGGGAAAGCTTGGAACGGCCCGCCGCGACGGTCGTGTCGTCGTAGGCCACACAGAAGGACTCCGCGGGGAAGCGGTAGTAACGGGCCACTTTTCCCAGGCATTCCCCGGATCGGTTCATGAAGGTGCGCGGTTTCAGGAGGAGAAGGGAGGTGGTGCCCACATCGAGCAGCGCCGTGTCCGCCTGGAAGCGTTTTTCCCAGGTCCAGAGGAGCCCGGCCTCCCGCACGAGGAAGTCCACGAGCCGGAAGCCGGCGTTGTGCCGGGTCCGCGCGTACTCCTCACCGGGATTGCCGAGCCCGGCAAGGATTCGAGGAGCGGGAGGGCTCATGGGTGAACTCACGGGGCTGGCGGGGGCCCGCGCCTCAGGACTCCCCCGAGTCGCCTTCTCCGGCGGCCTCTCCCTCGGCGGCTTCGCCGCCTTGCTCCGCTACCCCGGCTTCTTCGGCAGCCTCCCCTTCCTCGGCGGCGGCGGCCCGGACCTTCTGCTGGCCGACCGAGACCACCGCCACCTCCGGCTCGGAGGTGTAGTCCACCCCGGGCAGCTGGGGAAGATCGCCGATATGAAGGATGTCGCCGGCGTGGAGATTCTCAATGTCGACGTCGATCTGGTGCGGCAGGTCCGCGGGCAAGCACTTCACTTCCACCGAGTGGCTGTGCACGTCGAGCACGCCGTCCTCCGTGCGCACCCCGACAGGTTCACCGAGGAAGTTCAGCGGGATCGGTGCGGTGATCGCGTGGTCGCGGGTGAGCTCGAGAAAATCCACGTGGAGAAAGACATCCGTGCGCGGGTCGCGCTGGATCGCCTGGATGAGGGTCGCTGTTTTCCCCTTCCCCTCCTCCTCGATCGTCACGATCGAGGACTGCCCGGCCTGCTTCCAGACCTTGAGAAAGGAGCTGTACTCGACCTTGAGGGGACGGGTTCCCCCGCGCCCGTAAACAACCGCGGGGATCTGGCCCTCGCGCCGAAGCTGGCTGGCGCCCGAGCCGCCCACACGGGCCCGGGTTTGGACGGGAAGATGGATCTCATTCATGGCAAAGCGGGGAAGGCGACCCTTGGGTCAGTCGAAACGATGAGTCTTGCTCCGGTCCGCTCCCGGGCGCAAGAGAGAAAACCGTGCCCGGCCCGCTGCCACCCCGTCCACTACCCCCGCAGTTCTACCGGCGGTCCGCGCTCGCGGTCGCCCGCGACCTACTCGGCAAACCCCTCTGCTGCGGGGACCAGTGTCATCGCATCACCGAGGTGGAGGTCTACGAGGGGACCCGGGACCTCGCCAGCCATGCCGCCCGGGGAACGACCCCCCGCAACGAGGTCATGTTCGGACCCCCCGGTCACTGGTACGTCTACCTCTGCTACGGGGTCCACTGGCTGGCCAACATCGTGACCGGCCCCCGCCACTATCCCGCCGCGGTACTCCTCCGCGGTGTCGGCCCCTGGACGGGGCCGGGCAAGCTCACCCGCGGGCTTGGCATGGGTCCCACCCTCGACCGTGCCCCGGTCGCCCCGCACTCCGGCTGCTACGTGGGGGCCGCTCCCGTTCTCCCCCTCGACCGGATCCGCCGGACCCCGCGGATCGGGATTGATGCGGCCGGCCCGGAATGGGCGGCCGCTCCCCTGCGGCTCGTCTGGAAGGACCCTTGCTGAAGCAGCGGTCCCTTGATCCCCGGCCGTCCTGCCCTCACGACAACCTTGCCTTGCCCTCGCCAGCGAACGGTCCAAGCGTTCCGTCCATGAAATTGCACTCCCTCACTCTCGGCGCCGTGGAAACGAACGCCTACCTATTGATTCACGAGCACCGCGCCGTCCTCGTGGATGCCCCGGAGGGAGCGGCGACGGCCGTGGACGCCCTTCTCGAGGAGGAAGGGGCGACGCTCGAGGCCCTCCTCCTCACCCATGGTCACTGGGACCACATCGTCGACGCCGCGGCCCTTGCCCGGCGGGGCCTGCGTGTCTATGGGCACCCCGGGGACCAGCCCTTCTTTGAACATCCGGAAGTCATGCGGTCCTTTCTCCCCCTTCCGCTCTCCCTCGAACCGATCGACGTGACTCACTGGGTGCACGATGCTGACCGCTTCCTCGAGATGGGCCTCCGCTTCGAAGTGCGCCTCGTGGACGGGCACGCGCCCGGCAATGTCCTCTACCACCTTCCCTCCGAGGGCATCGCGTTTTCCGGGGATTCCCTTTTCCGGCGCGGGGTCGGGCGGACGGACCTCCCCGGGAGCCGACCCGAGGCTCTCGTCGAGTCCATCCGCAAACGGATCTACACCCTGCCCGCCGGCACCGTTGTCTACCCCGGCCATGGCCCGGCGACCACGGTAGGCGAGGAAAAGGCGGAGAACCCCTTCGTGCCGGCCGCCTGAGGGCCGGCCTGCGTGGTCCCGCGCAACCGTGGCCGAAGCCGCCGACAGCCGGTGGATGCGCCGGGCCCTCGACCTCGCCCGCCGCGGATGGGGGCGCACTCATCCGAACCCGATGGTCGGGGCCGTTCTCGTGGCCGGGGGCGAGGTGCTCGCCGAGGGCTGGCACCCGAGGGCCGGCGCGGCCCACGCCGAGCGCGTCGCCCTCGACCGCTGGCCGGACCCGGTGCCCGCGGAGGCCACCCTCTACATCACCCTCGAGCCCTGTGCGTCCACCGGGCGCACTCCCCCGTGCACCGACCTGATCCTCGCCCGGGGCGTCCGTCGAGTGGTCTACGCGGCCGCGGACGAGGATGCGCGGCACCGCGGACGCGGCCCCCGGCAGCTGCGGGAGGCGGGCGTGGAGGTGGTGGGAGGGGTACTCGCCGGGGAAGCCCGGGATCTCAACCTCCTTTTCCATTTCCGCGCGGCCACCGGACGGGCGCTTGTCGCCGCGAAATGGGCGGCCACCCTCGATGGGCGGACCGCCACCCGGACCGGGGCATCCCGCTGGATCACCGGCGAGACTGCCCGCGAGGATGTCCACCGCTGGCGGCGCTACTTTCCGGCGATCGGGGCCGGGGCGGGCACGGTGATGGCCGATGATCCCCAGCTGACGGCCCGCCTTCCCGGAGAACCCGTCCACTGCCCCCTCCGGCTCATCTTTGACCCCTCCGGCCGCCTCGCCGCCCACCCCGACCGCCACGTCTTCACCGACTCCTTTGCCGACCGCACCGTCCTGCTCTGCCGGGAGGAAGCGGCCGACCGGGTCCTCGCCTCCCTCCCCGGCATCCGGCGGGAGATCCTGCCCGCCGAGGGTCCCGACCGGGACTGGCTGGCGGGCGTGCTCGAGGCGCATGAGGCTCCCGGCCTCTATCTCGAGGGCGGGGCCCGGCTCCACTCCGATTTCCTCCGCCGCGGCCTTGTTGATTATCTCTTCGCCTACCGGGCTCCTCTCCTTTTCCTCGACGAGGAAGCCCCCGGTCCGGCCTCCGGTCTCGCCCCACGGACCCCCGCCGAGGGCTTGCGACTGCGGGACGTGCGGCAGGCCGCGCTCGGCGAGGATCAACTCGTGCGCGGCTTTCTCGCGCCTCCCCCGGTAACGCCATGAGCCCTCCCTCCTCCCCTCCCTTCCCCATCGTCCTCGCCTCCGGAAACGCGCACAAGGCGAGGGAAATCGCCGAAGGCCTGGCGATCCGCGGACTCCCCGTGCAGCTCGAGACCGCCTTGGGCTACGCGCGCATGGCGGACTGCGTCGAGGACGGGGCAACCTTCCGGGCCAACGCCTACCGCAAGGCCCATTTCCTCCGGCCCTTCGCTCCCGCCACGGCCTGGGTCCTCGCCGACGACAGCGGCCTCGAGGTGGACGTCCTCGGGGGTGCGCCCGGGGTGCGCTCGGCACGCTTTGCCGGGGAGGACGCCAGTGATGCCGACAATCGCGCCCTCCTCCTTGCGCGCCTCCGGGAGCATCCGGATCCTGCCGCGCGCATCGCCCGCTTCCGCTGCCATTTTGCCCTCCTGCCACCGGCGACGGACGGCCCGGGCGGATACGACTGCGAAGGCACCGTCGAGGGCCATCTCCTTGCCGCGGAGCGGGGCGAGGGCGGATTCGGGTACGACCCGCTGTTCGTGCCCGCCGGAGAGTCCCGCACCTTTGCCGAGATGGAGCCCGCCCGGAAGGATCGGCTCAGCCACCGCGGGAGGGCGCTCGACGCTCTGACTGCCTGGCTCCGCCAGAGACCTTGAACGGAACTCCCGTCCGGCGCGCGCGGCGAACAAAGCGCGGAAACGCTTTTGCGCCCGTTGGGAATTCCTCACCTCCTCTCTTGCCTTTGGCTGCCTCCCCGTCTTGGCTGTCGACTGCACACGGGGTGTCCGGTCCTTCGGAGACCGGGCTGAGAACAGACCCGACGAACCTGCACTGGATCATGCCAGCGAAGGGAGTGGAGCATCGGATGGGCCACCATTCCCCTCGACCCGAAAACGGCCCTCCGTTCCCGTCATGAGCTCCCAGCCCTCCCCTCCCGAACTTCCCACCGTCGGCAAGGTCGATGCTTCCGTTTTCGACCGCCTCATCCTCCCCCGCCTCGGTCGGCCGCGTCCCGACGTCGTGGTCGGCCCCCGCAACGGAGTCGATGTCGGGGTGCTCTCCCTCGGGGACGGGCGCGTCCTTGTCACGAGCACCGATCCCTTCTTCCTCGACCCCGGGGCCGGCTGGGAGCGCTCGGCGTGGTTCGCCGTCCACATCCTCGCCTCCGACCTCGCAACCTCTGGGGTCGCCCCGACCCATCTCACCGTAGACCTCAACCTGCCCCTCGAAATGAAGCGGGAGGAGCTCGCCGAGGTCTGGGAAACCGTCCACCGCGAGTGCGACCGGCTCGGCATTGCCATCGTCGCCGGCCATACCGGCCGCTACGGCGGCTGTGCCTATCCCATGGTCGGTGGTGCCACTATTTTCGGTTTCGCGGCCGAGGACGCTTATGTCACTCCCGCGATGGCCCAGCCGGGCGACGAGGTGCTCCTGACCAAGGGCCCGGCCATCGAAGCCGCGGCCCTCTTCGCAACAAGCTTCCGGGAGGAGCTGGCCACGGCCTACGGGGAGGCCTTTGCCCGGGAAGCTGACGGCCTCTTCGGCCAGATGTCGGTCGTGGACGAGGCCCTCACGGCCGCCTCCCTCGGGCTTCGCGACAACGGAGTCACCGCCATGCACGATGCGACCGAGGGCGGGGTGTGGGGTGGGCTCTCCGAGATTGCCACGGCCTCCGGAATCGGCCTGCGCATTGAGGAGGAGGCCATCCCGATGCCCACGACCGTCCGGCGCATCTGCGACCACTGGGGGATCGACCCGATGATCTCGATCAGCGAGGGGACCCTCCTGCTGACCTGCCGCCCGGGATTCAGCGGGGCGATCCTCGAGCGCCTCCACGACCGCGGCATCACCGCGGCGCGGATCGGTACCTGCCTGCCGGAGGAGGAGGGAAGCTGGATCGAGGGGACCGATGGCGATCGGCGGGCCCTTGTCCATCCCCGCACCGATCCCTTCTGGAGCGCCTACGGGCAGGCCCTCGCCGCCCGCACTTCGGAATCCGCGAGCTGAGGGACCGGTGAAGCTTCCCTGGAAACTCTGCCTTGTAGCTGATCCGTCCCTCGCCGGCGGCGATCTCATGGGGACCGTCGAGGCCGCCCTTGCCGGCGGGGTCGACTGCCTGCAGCTCCGCTGCAAGGAGGCTCCCGAGCGGGAGTTCCTCGACTGGGCCCTTCAACTTCGCGAGGTCACCCGGAAACACCGGGTCCCCCTGCTAGTCAACGACCGCATCGACCTTGCCCTCGCCTGCGCGGCCGACGGGGTCCATCTCGGCCTCGCCGACCTCCCGGTCCCGGTGGCCCGTCGCCTTCTCGGACCGGAGGCCTGCATCGGCGGTTCCGCCCACTCCCTCGCCACCGCGCGACAGATGGAGCAAGCCGGAGCCGACTACCTCGGCATCGGGCCGATCTTCGAGGCCCGGGGCACCAAGCCGGACGCGGAGGCCCCCGGCGGACTCGCCCTGCTCCGGGACGCGCGCGCCACCACCGACCTCCCCCTCGTGGCCATCGGCGGAATCCAGCCGGCCAACGCCGCTTCCGTGGCCGCGGCGGGGGCCGATGGCATCGCCGTGGTCTCCGCCCTCCTCCGCTCGCCGGACCCCGCCACCACCGCCCGGGAACTCCGGCAAGCCTTCACCCAGGAATCAACCCCCTCATGAAAACAGCCCTCACCATTGCCGGATCCGACAGCGGGGGCGGTGCCGGGATCCAGGCGGACCTGAAGACCTTCTCCGCCTACCAGGTCTTTGGCACCAGCGCCCTCACTGCCATCACCGCCCAGAACACCCTCGGCGTCCACGGCGTCGAGATTCTTCCCGCGCCCTTCGTCCGCCAACAGGCCGAGGTTGTCCTCGATGACCTCGGCGCGGATGCGGTCAAGACCGGTATGCTCGCCAACGCGGCCATCGTCCGCGCGGTGGCCACCCTCGCCGAGGAGGGCCGGCTTCCCCGCCTCGTCATCGACCCCGTCATGTACGCCAAGGGGGGCCATCCCCTCCTCGATGAGGATGCCCGCGCCGTCCTCCGGGACGAGCTCCTTCCCCACGCCACCGTGGTCACCCCCAACCTCCCGGAAGCCGGGGAGTGGCTCGGCCGACCCGTGCGCGACCTCGCCGACATGGAACAAGCCGCCCGCGAGTTGCTCGCGCGCGGAGCCCAGTGGGCCGTCGTGAAGGGTGGCCACCAAGCGGGGGCGGCAGAGGCTGTCGACGTGGTGGCCCATAACGGCGCGATCGACTACCTCCGTCGGCCCTGGATAGACAGCCGGAATACCCACGGGACCGGGTGCACCTTCTCAGCGGCCCTTTGTGCCGGTCTCGCTCTCGGGCGGGATCCGCTCCGGGCTCTCGAAGACGCCAAGGATTTCCTGACCCGGGCCATCGAGGCCGGCCCCGCTCTCGGCGAAGGACACCGACCCACCAACCACCTGATCCTGCCACCCCCACCGAATGGAGCTGCCGGGTCCTGAGCCCACCACCGATCCATCGTATCCCCCTCCCCCTCCTGCCATGTACACTGACACCCTCTGGAACGACATCGCTCCCATCTACGAGAAGACCCTTGAGCTGCCCTTCCTGCGCGAGCTGGCCTCCGGGAAGCTCGCCCTCGAACCCTTCCAGTTCTACCTGCAACAGGACGCGGTCTACCTCGAGGACTTTGCCCGCGCTCTCGCCATCACCGGGGCCCGCGCGGCCAGCCCCTCCAACCTGCTCCGCTTCGTCGAGTTCGCCCGGGGCGCCATCGTCACGGAACGAGCGCTCCACGAGTCCTTCTTCCAGCGCTACGGGGTCGGCCCTGCCGAGGAACGGTCCCCCACCTGCTCCCATTACACGAATTTCCTCCTCTCGGTGGCCACCACCCGCTCGGAGGCGGAGAGCATGGCGGCCCTCCTCCCCTGCTTCTGGATCTACCGGGAGGTCGGGCGGACGATCTACGAGCAGGCTGCCGACGACAATCCCTACCGGGAGTGGATTGACACCTACGCTGGGGAGGAGTTTGCCGCCTCCGTGGACGACGCCCTCGCGGCCACGAGGACGCCGCCAACAGCGCCTCCCCGGAGGAATGGAGACAGATGCGCCGGCTCTTTGTCCTCTCCAGCCGACTCGAGTACATGTTCTGGGAAAGCGCGTACCGCCGGGAACAGTGGATGCCCTGAGCCGCCAGCGCCGACGCGTCGCCGTCAGCCGGCCTCCGCCCCGAGCGAAGCGCACCATTCCGGGAGCAGGCCGTAAAACCCGCCGTTGGAGAAGACCACGACTACCGTCTGCCGTGAATCCCGAGCCTTCCCCACCGCCGCCCGGAACCGGGCAGTGAGCCCCCCGGGCGTATCCACCGCGGCCGCATCCACCCCCGCCGCCGCCAACGACCCGAGGAGCGCGCCCCGATCGAGACGCTCCTCCCGGGGAAGCCGCTCCTCCCGGTGCAGGGGTGCGAGGGTGACCGCCTCCGCCTCCGCGAGGACCGCGGCCAGCTCCGCCTGAAAACGGCAGGTGACCAGCGTATTGCTCCGGGGCTCGACAAAGGCATGAACCGATCGACCCGGAAACCTTTCCCGCAGGGAGCGCAGGGTCTCCCGGAAGGCCGAGGGATGGTGACCGAAGTCCTCCACGAGGACCACCGGTCCGGCGTCCACCCGTACTTCCTGGCGCCGACGCAGTCCGCGGTATCCGCGCAGGTCGAGAACCGTGCCCGCGGGCAGGGAATCCGGCAGGAGCGCCCGGCAGCCGAGGACGGCGAGGGCGAGATTCCGGGCGTTCGCCTCTCCCCAGAGAGCCGCTTTGACCCGGAGGGCCTCCCCGCCGCCCACGGCCGACCCCGGGGAGAGCACGATTTCCTGCCCGTAAGAGAGAGGCTCCCGCTGGAGGATCCAATCGTTTCCCTCCCCGCAGCCCACCGTGACGGTCGACGCCCACGGCACCTCGAGCAGGGAGCGCAGCTCGGGATCGTCCCCGTTAGCGAGCAGGGTGCCTCCCGGAGGAACCACCGCGAGACCCTGACGGAAGGCCCGCCGGACCTCCTCGAGGTCCCGGTAGAGGTCAGCGTGGTCGAACTCGAGGTGGGTCAAGGCAAGAACCGTAGGACGGTAGTGCACGAACTTGGGCCGCTTGTCGAAAAACGCGCAGTCGTACTCGTCCCCCTCCACCACGCAGGGGACAGCCTCCCCCGCGGGGAGGACGAGAGCCGGGGAACCGTCCGCGAGGGCACCTCCGACGAGGTGACCCGCGCCCTCCACGCCCAGCTGCGCGAGGAGATAAGCCGCCGCCCCCGTGGTCGTCGACTTGCCGTGCGTCCCCGCGATCACCAGGTTGTCGCTCGCCGCCAGCATCCAGCGGCCGAGAAAGGCGGGCAGGGAAACAAAGGCAATCCGGGGCCGGGCAAGGAGCCACTCCACCTCCGGGCACCCCCGGGAGAGGGCATTGCCCACCACGAAGAGGGCGTCCTCCCAGTCCGCGAGCACCCCGAGCTCTCCCGCCGGGTGCACCGGAATCCCCTCCCCCGCGAGGAGATCCGACATGGGCGGATAGACGCCCCGGTCGGACCCGGCGACCACCACTCCACGCCGAGCCAACCCGAGGGCGAGATTGCCCATGGCAGTGCCCCCAATGCCGAGGAGGAAGACCCGGGGTGGCAGGTTCACCCGCGTTTTTTCTCCGGCCGCGGTCCGGGGGTCAAGCGGGCGAGCCGCCGCCCCTGGCCTCCCCCCCTCAGAGCTGCAGGAACCAAGTGAGCACGAACGGAGCCACCCCGAGGATCAGGGTGAGCACGGAAAGGCCGACGAGGGCGGTCCGATCGAGACCGGTCAGGCTGCGCGGCTCGGGCAGCGCGGGCGTGGCCGAGCCGGCTCCCTCCGCGCTCCGCCAGACGCGGAACACCGCCTCGCGCACCCATCCGAAATAATAATAGATCGAGAGGACCACCCCGACCACCGAGAAGGCCAGCAAGGTGTACAGGCCCGCTTGGAACGCGGCGATGAAGAGGACCAGCTTGCCGATGAAGCCACCCAGCGGGGGGATCCCCGCCAGACTGGCCAAGCCCACGGTGAGGGCCGCCGCGAGGAGGGGCTGCCGCTTGGCGAGGTCCTCGTAGTGGTCGAGTTCCTGGTCGGCATCCTGGCCCTCGGAGAGCAGGGCCATCACCCCGAACACGCCGAAGGAGGCGAGGAGGTAGGTGAAAAGGTAAAAGACGATCGCCCCGACCGCCCAATCCACGGTCATCGCCGCGACCACTCCCATGAGGAGATAGCCGGCGTGGGCAATGCCCGACAGGCCCATGATCCGCTTCACATTCCGCTGCGGCAGGGCCGTCAGGTTCCCGTAGAGAATCGTGAGGACAGCAACGGTCGAGATCAACGGGATCGTCCAACCGGAGAGAGCCGCGAAGGGCCCGGTCACGAGCGTGAGCAGCACGATGATCCCCGCCGCCTTCGAGGAGACCGCGAGGAAGGCGGAGACCGGCGTGGGAGCACCCTGGTAGACATCCGGAATCCAGATCTGGAAGGGGACCGCGCCGACCTTGAAGGCAATCCCGGACAGGACGAGAAGACTGCCCGCCAGCACGAGGGTATTGTCGGGATGCGCGGCGATGAATTGGGCCAGCGAGGGGAAGTGCAGCGGGTCACCCACCGCCCCCGCGAGGTCCGGGCTCCCCGCCACCCCGTAGAGAAGGACAATCCCGAAGAGGAGCAGCCCGGAACTGAGGGCCCCCATGATGAGATACTTGAGGCCCGCCTCGAGGGAGTAGCCACTCGTGCGGGCATAGGCGACGAGGACATAGAATCCCACCGTGACGGTCTCCAACGCCACGAAAAGCAGGACGAACTGGTTGCTCTGCACGAGAAGCATGAGCGCCGCCGTGACGAGCAGGGTGATCGCGAAGAACTCCGTGCGGGCGAGGTTCCGCGCCCGGAGGAAACGCGTGCCGAGGTAGCTGACGAGCAGGGACCCGAAGAGGAAAAACAGCCGCATCGTCTCCGTCAGCGGAGTCTGCACGAGGAGTCCGCCGAAGAGTTCCTCCCGCCCACTGGGGAATCCCCCGAAGTAACTGAGGCCCATGAGGACGAGGAGCAGGACCTGCCCCCACAAAGCCACGCGGAAAAGGAGGAGCAGGTCTTGCCTCCGGAAGACCATCTCGAAGACGAGGAGGAGGAGACAAAGGGCCACCAGGTAGATTTCCGGGAGCAGGTTGCCCCAGAGGTTGGAGGCCGCGATCTTTTGAAAAGCTTCCAGGTTCATCGTACTGCACTCCCTTCCTGGGCGGCCGGCGCGGTGGCGGCCAGGCGGGAGGACTCGGTGGCATCGTGGGGAAGGATCGTCTCGGAGGCCTCGGCGGCCGCGGGCTGGAGGCCGGGAAGGTCGGCGTCGAGCGGACCGGTCACCACGGCGGGGAAAAAGCCCACCACGAGGAGACCGGCCAGCAGGATGCAGGCGGGCACCCGCTCACGCACTTGGAGGTCCTGCACCTGGTTTTCCTCCCAATGCTCCTTGAGGGCATCGGAGGGCTCGGCCATGAAGATCCGGGAGAAAGCCCGCAGCCCGTAGATCGCGGAGATGATGATCCCGAGGGCCGCGGGGATCAGCGCCCATGCGTAGGTCTCCCAGAGGGAAATGAAAATGGTGAATTCCCCCCAGAAGTTCGCGAAACCCGGCAGGCCCACACTGGCAAAGGTAGCGGCCGCAAAGAAGGCGGCGAGGATCGGGGCCTTCCCGATGAGGCCGCCCATCTCCTGCATATCGTAGGTCTGGGTGCGGTGGTACACCGCGGTGGAGAGCATGAAGAGCAGCGCCACGGAGAGCCCGTGCCCGAAGAGGAGGAGCACCGCGCCCCCCACCCCGACGGTGCTGAAGGCGAGCAGGCCGAGAAAGGCGTAGCCCATGTGCATGACCGAACTGTAGCCGATCATCTGCTTGAGATCCCGCTGGGCCATGGTGACGAAGCCGAGCAGGACGACATTGCCCAAAGCCAGCCAGACGAGGAGCCCCTGCCAGTTCCCGGCTCCCTCCGGAAGCAGCGGATAGGCGATCTGGATGAGCCCGTAGAGGCCAAACTTCTTGAGCACGCCGGCGTGCAGCATGGCCGTCGCCGTGGGTGCGGCCGCGTAGCCTCGCGGCGCCCAGCTGTGGAAGGGAAACAGCGAGACGAGGATGCCGAAGCCGAAGAGGAGGAGGGCGAACGCGTTGCTCGCCACCGTTTCGCCGAGGGGCTGGGCCGCCAGCGCGTCGCGCAGAGCCGGCAGGCTGAAGCTTTCCGCTCCGGACTGGACGTAGAGGAGGAGGAGACCGAGCAGGGAGAGGAGAGCCCCGAGGGTGAGATAGATCGTCATCTCGATGGCCGCCGACCGGCGCCCAAACCCACCCCAGATCCCGATCATGACAAAGGTCGGCACGAGGGCGAACTCGTGGAAGAAGTAGAAAAAGAAGATGTCGACGGAGGAGAAGGTGCCCATGAGGCCCGCCTGCATGACCAGCAGGAGGGCGATGTAGAGCCGCAGGCGGGGAGCATTCGACTGGAGGGCGTGCAACCCGGCGGCAAATCCGACGATCCCGGCGAGCAGGAAGAGGGGCAGGGAGATCCCGTTCAGGCCGAGGCGCAGCTCGATGCCGAGGGAGGAGAGCCCGGTATCGATGGCCGTGAGGAAGCGGTAGCCATCCTCCACCGGGGCCGATCCAAAGCGGAGGGCGAGGAAGAGGGCAACCGCGAGGGGCACGGCGAAGCCGAGGACCCCGAGCGCGCGCACCGCACCCTCCCCGGTCCGTTCGGGGAGAAAGAGCAGGAGGATCCCCAGTCCAAACGGCAGGAAGATCGCGAGGTAGAGGAAGAAGGCGTCCATGGTACTCGGGGAGGGGCCTCAGGTGGCGGCAAAGATCCAAAAGAAGACGATACCGATCAGGAACCAGTAGACATAGCTGTGGACGCTGCCCACCTGCAGGCTCCGCAGGAGAGTTCCCGTGAGACCGGCCACCCCGGCGGCACCCCGCACGAGGAGACCGGCGATGAGGAAGATGTCGAGAAAGCCAAGAATGTCGGCGAAGCGCTGCTGCACCTTGGCCACATACCAGTCATAGAGGTCGTCGAACCAGCCATGGCGCTCGACCGCCTGGAAGACCGCGGGGTGGTTGACCTCGAGGCGGTCCGCCGAGGGGCCCCGGCCGTAGTAGAAGAAGGTGAACGCGAACCCGGCCAGGACGCAGGCAAGGTTCAACCACTCCACCCAACCGGCACCGGAGGCCTCGTAGACCGCGTGGGCGGCCTTCCAGCCATCATTGCCGAAGCCCTGCACCATGAATTCGACGGCATGGGTGGGCAGGAGGGAGGTCATCGCCCCACCCAGCCAGCTGCCGTCGAGCCCCGGCTGCACGAACCAGCCGGCCCCGAGGGAAAGCACCCAGCCGAGCACGATGAGGGGGAGGGTCATCCAGACACTGCTCTCCCGGGCCTTTGCCGCCTTCTCGCTGTTCGGCTTGCCGAGGAAAACGACGAAGAACATCCGGCCCATGTAGAGGGCCGTGAAGAGGGCCCCGAGGACGGTGAGGATGTAGGCACCGAGGTATTCGCCGCCGGAACCGTTCGCGAAGAGACCCCACGCCGAAGCGATGATGGTATCCTTGCTGTAGTACCCCGCGGTGAAGGGGACGGCCGAGATGGAGAGGCTGGCAATGAGGAAGGCGATGCCAGTGATCGGCATCCGCCGGAGGAGGCCCCCCATCTTGAACATGTTCTGCTCGTGGTGGCAGGCGTGGATCACGGAGCCGGAGCAGAGAAAGAGGGTCGCCTTGAAGCAGGCGTGCATCGCCATGTGCATGATGGCGAGCCCCGGAAAGCCGAGCCCGATGGCCGTCGCCATGTAGCCGAGGTGGGCGAGCGTGGAGTAGGCGAGGCTCTTCTTGATGTCATCCTGCCCCAGCGCGCAGATTCCCGCGAAGGTCGTCATGATCGCCCCCGACCAGAGGATCCAGTCGAGGGTGAAGGGGGAGAGGATCCCGAAGATTCGGACCATGAAGTAAATCCCCGCCGCCACCATGGTCGCCGCGTGGATGAGCGCGGACACGGGGGTCGGNCCCGCCATGGCGTCGGTCAGCCAAACCTGCAGGGGCAACTGGGCACTCTTTCCCACGAAACCGCACATGAGAAGGAGCCCGATCCCGGTGACCACGTCCTTCTCCCCACTCGCCACGAGCGCGGACATCTCGGAGATATTGGCCGTCCCAAAGTAATGGTAGGCCCAGACNATCCCGATGAGGAAGCCGAAGTCCCCGACCCGGTTGACCACGAACGCCTTCTTCGACGCTGCGGAGGCGAAGTCCTTGTCCCAGTAGTGGGCGATCAGCATGTAGGAGCTGAAGCCGACCAGCTCCCAGAAGATGAAGAGCATGAAGAGGTTGTCCGCGAGGACGATCCCCAGCATGGAGAACATGAAGATGGACAGACCGGCGAAGAATCGGCCCTGGGCCGGGTCGTCATCCATGTAGCCGATGCTGAACAGGTGGATGAAGAAGCCGATGAAACCGACCACCGCGAGCATCGTGGCGGCCTCCGCGTTGAAGAGGAAGCCCATCTCGATCCGGAAGTCCCCGAGGACCAGCCAGGGGATCGAGGCGGTCAGGGACCCGCTCCCCGACCACGCGAAGATGAGCACGAACGCCAGCACCATGATGATGCCGGCGGCGACCACCGATACCCATTCCGCTGCCTTGCCGGAACGGCGGAAGAAAAGGGTGATGACCGCGGCGGAGGCCAGCGGGACGAGCAGGAGGACGGTGGCGAGGGTGCTGAGGCCTTCCATGGGATCAGTGACGCAGACTGTTGAGCTGTTCCACCATGACCGTCTGCCGTTTCCGGAACAGCGCCACGATGATGGCCAGGCCCACGGCGATCTCCGCGGCCGCCACGGTAATGATGAAGAAGACGAAGAGGTTCCCGTCCATGATCCCGTTGAAGCGGGAGAAGGCCACCAGGGCGAGAATGGCGGCGTTCAGCATCAGCTCCAGCGACATGAAGATCACGAGGGTGTTCCGGCGGAGAAGCACTCCGAAAAACCCGATCGCGAAGAGCAAACCGGAGACGAGCAGGAAGGCGTTCAGGGAGAGCATGGGGAAGGAGTCAGGAGTCGGCGCCGGCGGATTCGGCGCCCTCTTCAGCCGCCCGTTTCTTGCTCAGCACGATCACCCCGATCATCGCGATGAGCAGGAGGATCCCGGTGAGCTGGAAGGGGAGCATGTACTTGGTGAAGAGTCCGTACCCGTACGCCTTGACCTTCTGGGCGAGGCCGAGGGGCTCGTCGGCGGCCGGGTAGTCCGGCACGGCCGGGAGCGCGCTGAGGAGCTGGCCGGACAGGCCGTCCCCGGCGAGCACGGCGATCAACCCGAGCACGAGGAGGAGCAAGCTCACCCCGGCGGCCGCCGCGGTCACGGTGTTCGGTCGCAGCTTCTCCACCTCACGCACATCGAGGAGCATGATGATGAAGAGGAAGAGCACCATGATCGCCCCCGCGTAGACGAGGATCTGCAGGACGGCCAGGAAGAAGGCCTCCAACAGCACGAAGAGGCAGGCCATCCCGATGAAGGAAAGAATGAGAAAGACCGCACCCGCCACCGGATTCGGGGTCACCACCATGAGGAAGGCGGGAACCACCGTGAGAAGAGCGAAGAGAATGAAGAAGATGTCCACCGGATCCCAACCTGCAGTTTCCCTCCTGTGAGAGAAGGCAAAAATTGGCGCCCGCGGGAAGGAGCCCGCTCAGGAGTGGGCGTAGCCGCGCGCTTTCGCCGCGTCCTCCGCGGCCCGCTTCTTGTCCCACTTATAGTGGTGGTCCGGAAGGGTTCCCCCCAGCTCGTAGAGCTTTTCCTTGTTGTTGACCATCTCTTCCCGGGAATAGCCGGTCATCGAGTAGACGTCCTGCAGGAAGATGGCCTCTTCCGGGCAGACCTCCTCGCAAAGGCCACAATAAATGCACCGGAGCATGTCAATCTCGAACTCTTTCGGCGCCTTTTCCACGTGGGCGGTCTCCGCCTCCGGGTCGATCTCGCCGGGAGTGATCCGGATGGCCTTGGGCGGGCAGACGAACTCGCAGAGCTGGCAGGAGACACACTTTTCCCGGCCGTGCGGATCGTGCACGAGGGTCGGTACCCCGCGGTAGCCCTCCGGGAGGGTCGGGCGAACCTCCGGATACTGGAGGGTCACCTTCTTCCGAAACATATGGGAGACGGTCGTCTTGAGGCCCGACACGATCTGGGGGAGGTTGGACCGCTCCGCCAGGCTGAGGGGCTTTCGCTCGAGTACCTTGGTTTCTGCCATGGGTCGTGGGGGGGACGGTGGTGGGAGGGGAGTGGAGAGAAGGTGCTACCAGAGGTCGTGAATCGCGACCGCGGCAGCATTCACGATGAGGTTGGCGATGGCGAGAGGCAAGAGAACCGTCCAACCGAGTTTCATCACCTGGTCGAAGCGGTAGCGCGGCAGGGTCCAGCGGATCAGCACAAAGAAGGTGATCATGCCCACGACCTTGACGAGGAACCAGAGCACGGAGAGGACCGAACCGATCCAGCCCGCCGGCCAAGGATTCGCGAGGAAGGGCAGGAAGTTCCAGCCACCGAGGAAGAGGAGGACGAAGAGGGCCGAGCCCACGGCCATGGCCCCGTACTCTCCGACGAAGAAGAGGCCGAACTTGAAGGAGCTATACTCCGTATGGAATCCGCCCACGAGATCGGTCTCGGACTCCGCCATGTCGAAGGGAAGCCGATTGGTCTCCGCGAAGATCCCGACAAGGAAGAGGAAGGCGCTCAGCGGGCAGGTAACGAGGAACCACATCGTGTTCTGGGCCTCCACCACGCTACTCAGGCTCAGCCCGGCGTCGGATCCTGGGGCGTTCATCCAGAGAAAAACCGGGAAAATGGAGAGCCCGAGCGACAGCTCGTAGGAAATCATCTGGGCCGAGCTGCGGATTCCCCCAAGGAAGGAATATTTACTGTTCGAGCCCCACCCTGCGAGCACGACCCCGTACACCGAGAGGGAACCGATCGCGAGGACGAAGATCACCCCGAGATCCATCGGGGCCAGCACCAGCGGAATCATCTCTCCGGTCAACGGGCTGGTGTACTGACCGAAAGGGATCACCGCGATGACCGCGAGGGACGGGACGAAGGCGATGAGGGGGGCCGCCCAGAAGAAGGGGCGATTCACATAGGGCGGGGTGAAGTCCTCCTTGAAGAGGAACTTGAGCCCGTCCGCCGGGAGCTGGATGATCCCGAGCCGGGTAAGAAGCGGCCCGATCACGGGAATCGGCCGGATGAAGGGGGTCGTCGTTCGGTTCGGGCCGATCCGGCCGTGCTGGTAGGCGGAAACCTTCCGCTCGATGAGAACCGAGTAGCCGGCAATCGTGAGGACGACGACCAGCATGATGGCCGCGTAGAGAATCTTCAGGAGGAGCGGGACAAGTTCCATGGCTTCAGCGGGTGACCTCGGTCAGGAGGCCGTCGTCGCGGCGGGGAGGGAGGCAAGGAAGGCGTCGGCCTCGTACTTGAGGGATTGGCGCTCCGGGAAGGGATGCCGCGCGTGCTCTCCAGGGTCGAGGGCCACCCCCTCCGATGGGAGGGTGCGGAAGCGCAGGCCGGCAAAAGGTCCCGGCTCGGCGGACAGCTCCTTCCAGGCATGGTCGGGCTGCACGGAGGCCACCGGGCCATCCTCGAGGAGGGAGTTCAGCGAAGCCAGTTGCTGCAGGTCGGTGAGGAGGCCGGCCGGACCCGGCACCACCGCCCGGAACTTCTGCAGCCGGAATTGCTGGTTGATGAAGGTGCCGGAGCGCTCGAACACGGTGAGGGAGGGCAGGGCGATGAAAGCGTGCTCGTCGGCCGGCGAGGCGTGGGTCGCCATCCGGACCCAGGCAACCTTGCGGACCTGCTCTACGGTGAGTCCGCAGGCGAGCGGGTCCTCGTGGATGCAGAGGACGGTGTCGATCTCCCCGCGGTCGATCGCCGCGCCCAGCTCTCGGAGGTCCGGCTTGGGCAGTTCGTCAAGGAGGCCGGTGAGGAGGGCACCCCGCGTGTTCGGGGTGCGGTCCGCGCTCAGCAGGAGACCATCCTCCTCGCCCCAATGGCGGACCGCATAGCGCTGGGCCCCGGTCCGATCGGCGATCCGCCGGAGGAAATACTGCTCCTCCACTGAGGAGTGGGTCGAGGCGACCACCGCCACCCGCTCGGAGGGCCGGAGGAGGCGCTCGGTCTCGCGAAGCGCCTGTACGGGGGTGGCCTCGATCCCCCGGACGAAGGGGGTCGTCAAACGGTCCTCGGCCTCCACCTGCTTGTAGAGGTCGCGGCCGCTGTCCGTCATCCAGGTATCGTTCACCGCGTCGTTCTGCCGCGGGGTGATCCGGTAGATCTTGCCCTCCCGCGCCCAGACCTGGGTGTTCGCGCCCACGCTGCTCTCCGTACAGATGCTGTCGACGGGCTTGAGGAACCACACCCGCATCTGGAACCGGAAATCCCGGCTGGTGAGCGCGCCCACCGGGCAAATGTCGACCGTGTTCAGGGAGTAATTACTGTCCAACTCCCGCCCCGGGTAGCAGGTGAGCGTGCTGTAGCTGCCGTGGTCGATGAACCCGAGCACGTCGTCCCCGGGGATCTCCTGCATGAAGCGGACGCAGCGCGAGCAGAGGATGCAGCGCTCGTCGTCGAGGATCACCCGGGGGCCGAGCACAGTGCGCTTGGGCTTGGGGTTCTTTTCCTCGATAAAGCGGGAATAACCCCGCCCGTACTCCGTGGCGTACTCCTGCAGCTTGCACTCGCCGGCCTGGTCGCAGATCGGGCAGTCGAGCGGATGGTTGACGAGGAGGAATTCCATGACCCCGTGCCGGCAGTCCCGGACGAGGTCGGAATCCGTGCGCATGCGGATGCCCTCCGCCACCGGTTGGTTGCAGGCGATCCCGGGCTTCCCACCCCACCCGATCTTCGGGCTGCCGTCCTCCTCCAGGATCGGCTCCCCGGTCGCCCGGTCCTTCATGGGCCAGCCGAGCTCGACGAGGCACATCCGGCAATTGCCGACCACGGAGAGCTTCTGGTGGTAGCAGTAGTGCGGGATCTCCTTCCCCACGTGCTCCGCGGCTTCGATCATGGTGATTCCCTTGGGAACCACCACGGGTTCGTCGTCGATGTAAACAGTGACGGTGTCGCTTCCGTTGGTCTCGGCCATGGTCTCCTCTCAGTCCTCGGGTCGGCCGGGGTTCAGGCGACCGCTGCCGTGGTTTCCTGCTCACGGGCCGCCCGTTCCCGGGCCTGGCGGCGGGCGTAATCGATGAACTCGTCCCGGAAGCGCAGGATGAAGCCCTGCACGGGCCAGGCCACCGCCTCCCCGTGCGCGCAAATGGTCCGCCCTTCCACCTGGTCGGCGATCGACTTGAGCAAGTCGGCGTCCTCCTCGCGGGCCTCCCCCGCAATCATGCGGTGGGTGATCTTTTTCAGCCAAAGGGAGCCTTCCCGGCAGGGAGTGCACTGGCCGCAACTCTCGTGGGCGTAGAAGGCGTTCAGGTTGGCCAGGGCCATCACCACGTCTGTGGTGTCGTCCATCACCATGACGGCGGCGGAACCGCTGGACGAGCCAAAGTAATTGCAGCCGTCGCAGTCGAGGGGGATGTCCTCCACGCCCCAGTCGACCTCCGTACCGTCCTGCAGCTTGCCCCGGTAGCGCTGGTCGTACTTGATCACCTTGGTGGAGGAGCCTCCCGGGATGAAGCCGAGGAGCGAGCGTCCCTCCCGGAGACCGCCCCCCATATCGTAGATGAGATCCCCGAAGGTGTAGGCCCCACCTTCCACCTCGAAGTAGCCGGGGTTGTTGACGTGGCCGGAGAGCGACCAGATCCGGGTCCCCGTGCAGTTCGGCACCCCAATCTTGGCATATTCCTTCCCGCCCAGCTCCACCGCGTGCTTCACTTGGCAGAGGGTCTCCACGTTGTTGACGATGGTCGGGCACATGTAGAGACCCTTCGCCGCGGGGAAGAAGGGGGGCTTGAGGCGGGGGTAGGGCCGCTTGCCCTCGAGGGATTCAATCAGCCCGGTCTCCTCGCCGCAAATGTACGACCCCGCCCCACGGTGTACGATCAGGTCGCAGCTGTACCCGGAGCCGAGGATGTTCTCGCCCACGAGGTTGTTCGCCCGCGCCTTCTCGATGGCCTCCTCGAGGATCCGGGCGCCCCCGAACATTTCCCCGCGGATGTAAATGAAGGCGAGCTTCGTCCCGGTGGCGTAGGCCGAGATCATCATTCCCTCAATCAACTGGTGAGGGTCCTTGTGGATGAGCTGGCGGTCCTTGAAAGTGCCGGGCTCGGACTCATCGGCGTTGCAGATCAGGTAGACGGGCTTGTCACTGTTCGGGTCGAGGAAGCCCCACTTCCGGCCCGCCGGAAAGAGAGCCCCTCCCCGGCCGCGGATGTTGGCGTCGAGCACCTCCTTCTTGATCTCCGCGGGCTCGCGCCGGATCGCCGCCTCGAGGGTCTTGTACCCTCCCCGTGCTGTATAGTCCTCGTAGGAGCCGGTGTACCCGGGCTCGTCGGCATGGCTCAGCAAAAGTCGTCGTTCTTTCGGATGGGGCATCGTTTTTCCTTTCAGCTTCCCGATTTCGTTTCCGACCGGATCATCTGGATGAGTTCCTCCGTCCGATCCTCGTCGACGTTGTGGTACAGTTCCTCGTCGATCTGCACTACGGGTGCCGTATGGCAGCTGGCGATGCACTCGACGTACTCCACGGTAACCGCGCCGTCCGGCGAGACTTCGTCGAGCTCGCAATCAAAGGCTTCCCGGAAGCGGTCACAGACCCGGTAGGCCCCGTTCAGGGCACAGGAGAGGGTGCGACAGACCTTCACGTGCCGCTTCCCGGTTGGTTCCCGCAGCAGCATCGGATAGAAGGTGACGAGCTCGTAGATGTTGATGGGCTCCAGCTCGAGCCGGGCGGACACCCACTCAATCGCTTCGTTGGAGAGATAGCCCTTCTCGCCTTGAACGATGTAGAGTACGGGCAGGGCCGCGCTGCGAATTTCCGGGTAGCGGGGCACGACCCGATCGATCTCCGCCCGGGCTTCCTCGCTCAGTTCAAAGGTGTCCGTCGCATTCGTTTCCATGACTGTCCTTCCGCAATGCCCCCGCCTTCAGCGGTCGCATTCACCCAACACGAAATCGAGGCTCCCGAGAATCACGGTGATGTCGGTGAGCATGTGCCCAGGCACGATTTTCGGGAGCACGCTCAGGCTGGAGAAGCTGGGGCCGCGGATCTTCAGCCGGTAGGGCACTCCCCCACCCTTCGACACCACGAAGAAGCCGAGCGCCCCTTTCGGATTTTCCGCCTCGAAGTAGACTTCGCCAGCGGGCATGCGCGGCCCCTCCGTCACGAGCATGAAATTCTGGATGAGCTCCTCCATGCTGGTCACGATCTTGTCCTTGCGGGGCGCGAAGATCTCCTTCGCGTCCTCCGCGTACCAAGGGCCGTCTGGAAAATCGGCAATCACCTGCCGGAGAATCCGTACGCTCTGCCGGAGCTCCTCCACCCGCACGAGATAGCGGTCGTAGCAATCACCGCGGGTACCAATCGGCACGTCGAAATCCACCCGGTCGTAGCCGAGGTAGGGGCGATCCTTCCGCAGGTCGAAGTCCACCCCACAGGCCCGCAGGTTGGCCCCGGTCAGCCCGTAGGCGAGGGCGTCCTCCTTCGTGATCACCCCGACCCCCTCGGTGCGATCGAGGAAGATGCGGTTGCGGGTGAGCAGGCGCTGGGTTTCCTCGAGGATTGGCAGGAACTGGTCGAGAAAGGCGGAAACACGATCGAGCCAGCCCTCGGGAATGTCCCGGGCGACCCCCCCGATCCGGGTGTAGGAGGTCGTGAAGCGGGCGCCGGTCAACTCCTCGAAAAGAGTGTAGAGCTTTTCCCGCTCGGTGAAGGTGTACATGAAGGCGGTCCAGGCGCCCGCGTCCATCCCGTAGACGCCCATGCCGAGAAGGTGGGAGGAGATACGGGCCAGTTCGGAAATGATCAGGCGAATCGCCTCGCAACGCGGGGGAACCTCGAGGCCGGCGAGCTGCTCCACCGCCATCGCGTAGGTCACGTTGTTGGCCAGGGGGGAGAGGTAGTCGAGGCGGTCCGTGTAGGGAACGAACTGGTTGTAGGTCATGTTCTCCGCGATCTTCTCGTCCCCGCGATGCAGGTAACCGATCACGGGCTCGCACTTGGTCACCGTGTCCCCGTCCAGCTGCATGAGGAGTCGGAGAACGCCGTGCGTCGTCGGGTGTGAGGGACCGACATTCAGGCCCATCTCCTCTCCAGCGCCGTCATTGGCCTCCGCCCGCCGCTCGGCCAGCTCCCCCGCGCGGGCCCCCATGTCCCCTACCGAAATTTCCTTGGTCTCCGCCATGTCAGTCCTCGATCCGTGGTTTGTCGCCCGACCGGTCCTCGAGGGTCTCCGGCTGCTCGGGGCCCTCCAGTGCGTCAAAATCCTCGGGGCGGTGGTGGTGCTCGGTCCAACTTTCGTCCCGGCCGCGCGGCTCCGAAGCGCTCATCGGCTGGCCCGATTGGGCAACAAAGGGTCCCCCCATCATCGGGGCCGGCAGCACCTTCGCCTCGGTCGCCTCCCCCACCTCGGAATCGGGCAATTCGGTCTCGATTCCGGCCAAGGGAAACTCCTTGCGCAGGGGGAAATAGGGGTAACCCTCCCACATGAGGATCCGCCGCAGGTCGGGATGGTCCGTGAACCGGATCCCGAACATGTCGTAGGTCTCCCGCTCGTGCCACTCGGCCGCCGCGAACAGCGACACCACCGACGGCACCTCGGGCTCGTCGTCGTCCAGGCAGTCCACGGAGACCCGGGCATACTGGGCGGTCTTCGGGTTGAGCAGGTGGTAGAAGACGGTGAAACGGGGCGATTCCTCATCCCAGTCGACCGCGGTCACGTCCATCAACATGAGATAGCCGTATTCATCCCGCAGGGTTTTCAGGAGCGGCCGGATGAATTCCGCGCGGCACCGGGTGGCGGGATGATCCGTGGTCGGCCGGGGCTCAAGACCCTCAAAACGCGGCCCGAGTGAATCCAGCAGCTCGCCGGTCCCCGTCGCGGGACCGGAATCAACTCCTTCTCCAGCGCTCATGCCCGCAGCTTCATCTGTTCCTCGCGACCTCCCAGGAGTTCCCGCGAGGAGTGCTCGGTGCGGATCTTCTCCTGCAGGCGCATCATCCCGTCGAGGAGCGCTTCCGGGCGCGGCGGGCAGCCGCTGATGTAGACATCGACAGGTACGACGTGGTCCACGCCCTGCATGGTCGCGTAGGATCGGTACATTCCGCCGGTCGATGCGCACGCACCCATCGCGACCACCCACTTCGGCTCCGCCATTTGGTCATAAATGCGACGAACAGCCGGCGCCATCTTGTAGGTCACTGTCCCCGCCACGATCATGCAATCCGACTGCCGAGGAGAGAACCGCATCACCTCCATGCCGAAGCGCGCGATGTCGAAGCGCGAGGCCGAGGCTCCCATCAACTCGATGGCGCAACAGGCGAGGCCCATGGGCATCGGCCAGACCGAATGACTGCGCACCCAGTTGATGACGGCATCCGCTTTGGTGACGACGACATCACCCTCGACCTTGGAATTGTACCCCAATTCGGTCCCGTTTTGCTTCATAACTGTCCGGATTTTGAAAGGTGGAGGTGGTGAGTCCAAGGGGACCAGCGGCCCGCTTTGCTCGAGCGAAACCTTGGAACCATCCCGAAAGGACGCAAGCAAAAGGTCGTTTTTTTGGTCTCCCGCACCCCTTCCTTTCGGCCGGAGGGTGGCCGCGTTGCAATCGGACCGCACCTCCCTATTCTTCCCTGTCTTGATGCCCGGTTTTCCCTCATCGCCCTCGCCATGGCCGGTCCCGTCCGGCCCGCTCCACCCGCCGACCGGCCGTCCATGAGACCGGGCCCCTCTGCCATCCAGCTTCGCGGCGTCCGTCAGAACAACCTGCGCGATCTCGACCTTGAGATCCCCGTAGGGCGATGGACCGTGATCACCGGCCTGAGCGGTACCGGGAAGTCCTCCCTCGCCTTCGAGACCCTCCACGCCGAGGGCCAGCGCCGCTACGTGGAGACCTTCAGCGCCTACACGCGCCAGTTCCTCGAGATGATGGGACGGCCCGAGGTCGACACCGTCGACGGCATCCGCCCCTCCATCGCCATCGAGCAGAAGAACTCGGTGAAGACCTCCCGCTCGACCGTCGGGACGATGACCGAACTCTGCGACTTCTTCAAAGCGTGGTTCCCCACCGCTGCCCGCTTGGTGGATCCGGCCGACGGGCGGGAAATCCGTCGGGATTCCCCGGAGACCGTCTGGCAGGCCGCCCGCGGGGAAGCGGGGAAGGAAGCGGTGCTCGTTGCCTTTCCGGTCCGGTGCCCCGACAACCACGAACCCCGCGAGGTCATCGCGCCGCTCCTCCGGCAGGGCTACCTCCGCGCGGTGCGCGGGGAAACCGTCCTCCGCCTCGAGGACGGTGGGGCCGACGACCTTGCCCCGGGGGAGACGCTCTGGGTGCTCCAGGACCGCGTCCGCCCCCGCCCGGACCAGCGCAACCGCTTCCTCGAGGCCTGCACCGCCGCCTTCCGCCAGGGGAAGGGTACGCTCCGCCTCTTCCGTGGGGACGGCGGCTCCCTCCGCTCCTTCTCGGAAACCCTTGCCAGCCCGGTCACCGGCCGCCGTTTCCGCGACCCGGTCCCCTCCCTCTTCTCCTACAACTCCCCGCTCGGGGCCTGCCCGGCCTGCCGCGGTTTCGGGCGGCAGATCCGGATCGACCCGGAACTGGTCGTCCCCGACCCCTCCCTCTCCCTCGCCGAGGGGGCCGTGCGTCCCTTCCAGGGCAAGGTCTACTCCAACTGCCTCGAGGACCTCCACCAGCACGCCCCCCGCCTCCGCATCCGTATGGGCGTGCCCTGGTGCGAACTCTCCGAGCGGGAACAGCGCCTCGTCTGGGAGGGAGAGGCGGACTACGATACCGAGGACGACGACGCCTGGCGCTTCCAATGGTACGGGATCGACCGCTTCTTCGGGTGGCTCGAGCGCAACGTCTACAAGATGCACGTGCGCGTGTTCCTCTCCAAGTACCGCTCCTACGACACCTGCGCGGAGTGCGGCGGTGCCCGCTTCGGCGGGGAAACCCTCTGCTGGCGCTGGCACGGCCACACCCTCGCCGACCTCTACGAAATGGAGATCCACGAGCTGGCCCGCCTCCTCGCGCGGGAGTCGCCGCCCTCCCCCAGCGGGGGCCTCGACCCGGCACCCCCCGCAACCAACGGCAACGGATCCTCCCGCCATCCGGGGGCCGAAGTCCTCGCGGAGATCCAGCGTCGCCTCCGCTTTCTCGAGCAGGTCGGCCTCGGCTACCTCACCCTGAACCGGGCCACCCGCACCCTCTCCGGGGGAGAGACCGAGCGGGTCAGCCTGACCACCTGCCTCGGCACTTCCATGGTGGAGACGCTCTTCGTGCTGGACGAGCCCTCCGTCGGCCTGCACCCGCGGGACATCGACCAACTCATCGAGGTTCTCCGCGCGCTCACCGACCAGGGGAACACCGTGGTGGTCGTCGAGCACGACGACCGCCTCATCCGGGCCGCTGACCATGTCCTCGAGCTGGGACCCGAGCCGGGCCGCCGCGGCGGCCGCCTCCTCTTCCGCGGCACCCCCGCCCAGCTCGCCCGCGCCACCGGTACCGCCACGGGTCCCTTCCTCGCCGGCACGGCAACCGGCGCCGGGCCCGGGGAGGATCTTCCCGCGCGGGCCGCCGAGGATCCGCTGCCCTTCCGCGCCAACCGCCGGGCCGCCCTCCGCGGCTCCCTCCGCATCCGCGGGGCCACCCGCAACAACCTTCGCGACCTCGCCATCGACCTTCCCCTCCAGCAGTTGGTCGCGATCAGCGGGGTCTCCGGATCAGGCAAGTCGACCCTTCTCCATAACGTGCTCTTCTCCGCCGTCCGGCGGCACTTCGGGCAGCCCGCCGAGGATCCCGCCACCGTCGACTCGATCGAGGCCGACCTTCCCTTCACCGGGCCGGTCCTCGTCGACCAGTCCGGGCTCAGCAAGACCCCCCGCTCGAACCCCGCCGTCTTCACGGGCGCCTGGGACGACTTCCGCAAGGCCCTCGCCGCCACCGAGGAGGCCCGGGCCGCCGGGATGGACGCCTCCCATTTCTCCTTCAATTCGGGCGACGGCCGCTGTCCCCACTGCGAGGGACTGGGCTACGAGCAGGTCGAGATGCAGTTCCTCTCCGACCTCTTCCTCCCCTGCCCGGCCTGCGAGGGCCGGCGCTTCCGGCCGGAGGTCCTCGCGGTCGAGCTGCAGGGACACCCGGTCGACGCCCTCCTCCGCATGGAGGTGGGGGAGGCCCTCCGCACCTTCGGGAGCATCCCGGGCGTGGCCCCCAAGCTCCGCCCGGTCGACGCCGTCGGGCTGGGCTACCTCCCCCTCGGCCAACCCCTCAACCAGCTCTCGGGGGGCGAGGCCCAGCGCCTGAAACTGGTCCGCCACCTCGGGCGCCTCCGTCCGCGGGACCACGGGAGCCTGCTTCTCCTCGACGAGCCGACGACCGGACTCCACCGCGCCGACGTGGCCCGCCTCCTCGCGGTCCTCCGCCAGTTGGTCGCCCTCGGCCACAGCGTCGTCGTGGTCGAGCACCACCCGGATCTCCTCGAAGCCGCCGAATGGCTGCTCGAGCTGGGCCCGGGAGCCGGGGCCGCCGGCGGCCGGCTGATCGCCGCCGGGACCCCCGCCGGGATTGCCGCGGGATCCACCCCGACCGCCCCCTACCTTTTCGAACCACCGATCCCGCCCTCCGACGGGAACGGCACGTCGGCGGCCCTCCGCCGGAACGGCCGGCTCCCCCGGCCCCGCGCGGTCCGGGTGGAGGGCGCCACCGAGCACAACCTGCGGGATATCTCCGTGGAGATTCCCCACGGGCAGCTCACCGTGGTCAGCGGGGTCTCCGGCAGCGGCAAGTCCACCCTCGCCTTCGACATCGTCTTCGCGGAGGGCCAGCGCCGCTTCCTCGAGTCCATGTCGCCCTACGCCCGCCAGTTCGTGGAGCAGCTGCCCAAGCCGGCGGTCCGCTCCCTCGGCGGACTGGCCCCGAGCGTCGCCATCGAGCAGCGGGTGAACCGCGGCACCGCCAAGTCCACGGTCGCCACCATCACGGAGGTCGCCCAGTACCTGCGCCTGCTCTTCGCCCGGATCGGCACCCAGTACAACCCGCGCACGGGACACCCGGTCCGGGCCCTCTCCCCGGAGGAGCTGCGGGCCGCCTTTGCCGCCGCCATCGCCATGGTGCCCCCCAGCCAACCGCGCTGGCTGGGCGCCCCACTCGTCCGGGGTCGCAAGGGGCACTACCAGCCCCTCGCCCACTGGGCCGCCGACCGGGGATGGCCCTACCTGGTCTGCGACGGCCGCTGGGTCCGGCCGGAGCAGTTCCAGAAGCTGGACCGCTACCGCGAGCACGACCTCGACCTGATCCTCGGGCCGCTCCACCGGGAGACCCCGTCCAACGAGCGCGACGCCCTCCTCGACGAGGCCCTCCGCCTCGGCAAGGGATCGGTCTTCCTCGCGGAAGGGGAGAGCCGCCGCCAGCTCTTCTCCCGCTCCCGGGTCGACCCGGAAACCGGCGAGGGCTTCCCCCCGCTGGACCCGAAGCACTTCAGCTGGAACTCGCCCCGCGGATGGTGCCCCACCTGCCGGGGCCGAGGGTCCCTGGAGGCGGAGGACGGCGAGGGGGAACCGACCTGCCCGGACTGCGGGGGCACCCGCCTCTCCGAGCGCAGCCGCGCGGTCTGCCTGCACGCCGGGGAGGAGCGCTACCACCTGCCGGACCTGCTCAGCCTCCGCCCGGCCGCCCTCCTCGGGGTCCTCGAGTCGCTCACCGGGAGCGACCGCGACCGGCGCATCCTCAACGAGCTCCTCCCCGCCCTCCGCGAGCGCCTCGCCTTTCTCGGCCGGATCGGGCTCGACTACCTGACCCTCGACCGGGCCACCCGCACGCTCTCCGGCGGGGAGGCCCAGCGCATCCGCCTCGCCGCCCAGCTCGGCTCCAACCTCACCGGGGTTCTCTATGTCCTCGACGAACCCACCATCGGCCTGCACGCCCGCGACAACCTCCGCCTGGTCGACTCCCTCCGCGAACTGAAGGAGCGGGGCAACACGGTCCTCGTGGTCGAGCACGACGAGGACTTGATCCGCGCGGCCGACCGGGTGATCGACATCGGGCCGGGCGCCGGGGTTCACGGGGGAGAGGTCGTCGCCACCGGCACCCCCCGCCAGTTGCTGCGCAGCCGACAGTCCCGCACCGGGCAGATGCTCCGGGAGCCGCCCCGCCACCCGGTCCGCGGCGCCCGGCGCCCCCTGCCCCCGCGGCGCGGGCCGGGCGAACCGCGCTGGATCAGCCTCCGCGAGGTCCGCTTCCGCAACTGGCAGGGGGATTCCGTCGAATTCCCCCGCGCCCGGCTCACCGCGGTCTGCGGGGTCTCCGGGGCCGGCAAGTCCTCCCTGGTCCGCGAGGTGCTCGGCCGCGGGGTGGCGGCCGGACTCCGCGGCGCTCTCGACAAGCTCGGCAAGCGCGAGCTGCGCGCGACCCTCGGGGTCCCCGCGGGTGCCCCGGCCCCGGCCGCCCGGCTCTCCGGCTACCGCGGCCTCCGCGCGGTCGTCCGCATCGACCAGGCCCCGATCGGCAAGACGAGCCGCTCCACCCCGGCCACCTACATCGGGGTCTTCGACCGGATCCGGGAAGCTTTCGCCCAACTGCCCGAGGCCCGCCTGCGGGGGCTCGGCGCGAGCGCCTTCTCCTTCAACACGAAGGGGGGCCGCTGCGAGGAGTGCCGGGGCACGGGCCAGAAGAAGCTGGAGATGAGCTTTCTCCCCCAGGCCGCGGTCGCCTGCGAATCCTGCCGGGGACAGCGCTACCGCGAGGATCTCCTCGAAATCCGCTGGAAGGGCCGGAACATCGCCGAGGTGCTCGGGATGAGCTTCGAGGAGGCCGCCGACTTCTTCGACTTCGACACCCGAATCCAGCACATGCTGGACCTCATGGTGGAGAGCGGGCTCGGCTACCTCACCCTCGGCCAGCCCTCCCCCACCCTCAGCGGGGGCGAGGCCCAGCGCCTGAAACTGGTCTCCGAGCTGGCCGCTTCCGCCGGGCCCGGGGCCGTCGCCACCCGCGCCCGCAACCTCTACCTGATCGAGGAGCCCACCATCGGGCTGCACCTCTCCGACTGCACCCGGCTGACGGGGATCCTCCACCGGCTGGTCGACCAGGGCCACACGGTGATCGTCCTCGAGCACCACCCGGCCGTCCTCGCCGAGGCCGACCACCTCCTCGAGATCGGACCAGAGGGCGGGGAGGCGGGCGGGCGCCTCCTCTTCGCCGGAACCCCCGAAGAGCTCGCCGCTCGCCGGGATTCTCCCACGGGCCCCTTCCTGCGCCGCGCCCTCGGGCTCGGGGAGTGAGCCGGGCCTCCCGGGAGGCGCCCTCCGGCCCCGACTCGCCCTCGCTTGCCTTGACCCGGCGGGAGCGTGGGGCTTGCCTCCCCCGAGCAACCCATTCACCCCGACCCGCACCCGTAGATCCCATGACCAACATCATCGAAATCCGTGCCCGCGAAATCCTCGACTCCCGGGGCAACCCCACCGTGGAGGTGGAAGTGGAGCTCGACTCCGGCGTGACCGGCCGCGCCTCCGTGCCGTCCGGGGCCAGCACCGGCGAACACGAGGCCCTCGAGCTGCGCGACGGCGGCCTGCCCGCCAACGCCTTCCCGAAGGGCTCGCACGCCCGCAAGCGCTACGGGGGCAAGGGAACCCTGAAGGCCGTCGAGAATGTCCACAAGGTGCTCGGGCCGGAGCTGTTCGGCATGGATGTCACCGACCAGGTCGCCCTCGACCGCACCATGCTCGCCCTCGACGGCACCCCCACCAAGAGCAAGGTCGGCGCCAACGCCATCCTCGGGGTCTCCCTCGCCGCCGCCCGCGCCGCCGCCGAGACCCTCGAGCAGCCGCTCTACAAGTACCTCGGNGGGCCCAACGCCAAAGTGCTCCCGGTCCCCATGATGAACATCCTCAACGGGGGATCGCACTCGGACGCCCCCATCGATATCCAGGAGTTCATGATCATGCCGAAGGGGGCCGACTCCTTCCGGGAAGCCCTTCGCATGGGCGCGGAAATCTTCCACGAGCTGAAGAAGGTGCTCAAGGGGCGCGGGCTGAGCACCGCCATCGGCGACGAAGGCGGCTTTGCCCCGGCGCTCGCCTCGAACGAGGACGCCCTCGAGGCGATCGCCGCCGCGGTCAAGGGAGCCGGCTATGGCCTCGGCAAGGAAATCTTCATCGCCCTCGATGTGGCCTCTTCCGAGTTCTACGTGAAGGGCAAGAAGAAGTACGTCTTCCACAAGAGCGACGGGGCCGCCCGCTCCGCCGCCGAGATGGTCGAGTTCTACCGGGATCTCCAGGCCAAGTACCCGATCCTCTCCATCGAGGACGGCTGCGACGAGAACGACTGGAAGGGCTGGAAGCACCTCACCGACGAGCTCGGCGCGACCACCCAGCTCGTCGGGGACGACCTCTTCGTCACCAACACCGATTTCCTCCGCAAGGGAATCGAGAGCGGGGTGGCCAACTCCATCCTCGTCAAGGTCAACCAGATCGGCTCCCTCACGGAGACCCTCGACGCCATCGAGATGGCCCGCGAGGCCGGCTACACCTCGGTGATCTCCCACCGCTCCGGCGAAACGGAGGACACCACGATCGCCGACCTCTCCGTGGCCACGAACGCCGGCCAGATCAAGACGGGCTCCCTCTGCCGGACGGACCGTGTCGCCAAGTACAACCAGCTGCTCCGGATCGAGGAACAGCTCGGTGACAACGCGGTCTACGGCGGGAAGCTCTGAGGCCAACGGTGCCAACCGGTTGCCGGTGGTGATTCCGTGCCATCGAGTCGTGGCCGAAAACGGCCGACTGGGTGACGACGACCCGGGCATCGATCGCAAGGCGTGGTTCTTGGGGCATGAACGCTAAGACAGACCAACCGAAGTCCGTGGTGACGCTGAATCTGCCCGACTGGCTCACCACGGACGCATTGCCGTGGGCATTCGAGCCCAATTGTGCCGACAGCGCCATGTCTCTGGCCATCGAGCTGTCGAGACAGAATGTCGTTCACCAAACGGGCGGACCCTTCGGGGCCCTGGTGGTGTCTCTGGCCGCGGGGAAGGTGATCGCAGCGGCGGTCAACTGCGTCGAGGCGCAATCGTGCTCTTCGGCGCACGCCGAAATCATGGCCCTCTCCCTCGCGCAGCAGCGGTATGCGCAATGGAACCTCGCCGCCACACCTGATGCCCCGCTGACGTTGGTCACCTCGGCAGAGCCCTGTGCCATGTGCTTGGGCGCGATCCCATGGTCGGGTGTCCGGCAAGTGATCTGCGGTGCGACGAAAGCGGAGGTCGAGGCGGTCGG
>P_2C_Liq_1_UnCtyDRAFT_1000094_pt1 | contig 35370 bp, 32 predicted proteins | sample Pon2CUnioCityCA_2_FD_10234 | JGI IMG/M metagenome (IMG submission 10234) | reverse complement strand
CGGTCATTCAAGATAATAATTCCAGAATCGGGTGAATCAATCCCCGCAATACAGCGTAGGGTCAGACTTTTCCCCGATCCCGAACTTCCCAACAGTCCCAACGGATCACCATCAACATTAAAGTCAACATCGAGACAATAATTAGGGAGTTTTTTTTGAATGCGAACTGTCAAAGACATGATGGTAATTCTTCACACAACACAGGGCCTTCATACAAAACAGGTCTAGGAATGGGGATGACGATCGAACTGTCTCACCCAGTAGAGAAACCCGAAGGCGATCGCCATCATCATCACCACCATGACATTGGCCAGATCATACTCCCTTCGTTCCACCGCCGCATAAATCGCGAGAGGAAGAGTTTGAGTCCGTCCGGGGATACTTCCGGCCACCATCAACGTTGCCCCAAACTCCCCCAAACTTCTGGCAATACTGAGCGTAAATCCCGCTAAAATGCCCCGATACGCTAACGGAAGCGTAATCCGCCAAAGAATTTCCCCCTCCGTCGATCCCAGGGTTCGGGCCGCCGCTTCGAGTTCCGGGTTAACATTGGCGATCGCCGCCCGCGTCGACTCAACCATCAACGGTAACGCCACCACCGTCGAAGCAATCGCCGCCGCCTGCCAAGTAAACAAGATATCAATCCCCAACCACTCTCGCAGCGGACTTCCCCGGCCCAACCCCAACAGCAGGCCATATCCCACCACACTCGGCGGTAACACCAGCGGTAAATTTAACAACGTCGAGACAAATAATTGTCCTGGAAAGCGAGTTTTCGCCAAAAAAATCCCCAAACCCAAACCGAGGATCCAAATGACCCCACTCGCCGCCAGGGTCACCTGCAACGAGAGAAGAGAAGGCTGCCAAATCATCGAGTTGACTGATTATCCGGGAGAACAAACCCATATTGGTCCATCAGCGGTCGTCCTTGATCTCCATTGACAAACGCCGCAAACTCCTTCGCCAAGTCAAGATGAGGGGCATTTTTCGGAATCACCAAAATTTGTTCAATGGGATCATGGAGGTCAGCCGCAAGCATCACCCAACGTCCCGGTTTTTCCACACTCAGCGACAGGGCAACGATCGCCACATCCACATTACCCGTCATCGCATATTGCTGAGTCTGACTGATATTTTCCCCCAAAATCAGTTTGGGTTGTAATTCCTCCCAAATTCCGGCGGTTTGCAGTGCCTGTCGCGCCGCCATACCATAGGGGGCCGTATCCGGGTTGGCGATCGCCACTCGTGTCACCTCCGGTTTTAGCAAATCCTCAAGCTGGTTAATTTCCAGAGGACTATCTGGCCGTTGCCAGAGCGTAATTCGTCCCATTCCATAGAGAGTTTTGGTCTCCGAAAACACCAGGTCATTTCGCTCTAACTCTTCGACAAACTGGCGATTTGCCGCCGCAAACACATCCACTGGCGCACCCCGTTCAATTTGTTGGGTGAGTTTCCCGGTTGCCCCGAAATTAAAGGCAACCTGATGTCCGGTTTCTTCCTCCCACAATCGACCCACTTTTGGAAAAACATCACTCAAAACCGAAGCCGCAGAAACCGTAATCGTGACCGACGAAGAACTTGAGTCAGTCGAGGATACCGACGGACGCAGCGCCGAGAGGCTGACCGTCATCAGTAATCCCAGAACTGTCAAGCCAAGAAACCATGACAGTCTATTCATTATTCCTGTTGGTAAAATTCTGAATAAAGACAGTTTAAAGGATTCTCCGACAAACAACGGTGTAACACCACACAAATTGTCTAAAATTAATTTTAAAAATAACAAAAATTACAACCGCTCAATGACTCAACTCTATCTAATTCGTCATGGAATCGCCGCCGATCGCCACCCCCAAGAATATCCCAACGATGGCCAACGCCCCCTCACCGAGGCGGGAGTTAAAAAAACCCGTAAAATCGCCAAACGGCTCGCACAACTCGGTCTACAGTTCAACTATCTCCTCACCAGTCCCCTCATTCGCGCCCAACAAACCGCCGAAATCCTAGTCAACGCCAAACTCAGTACAAAACCCGAGATTTCCACCCCCCTCGCCCCCACCGGGGAGTTGCAGGACTGGCTAGATTGGTACAATGCTATCCCCAAAACAGGCAAAAACGGCGATGTGGCGATCGCCGTCGTTGGACATCAACCCGATCTCGGCCATTGGGCCGAACAGCTCATTTGGGGAGAGAGTCGCGGTCAACTTATTGTCAAAAAAGCTGGAATTATTGGAGTCAATCTCCCTGATGAGGGGGAGAGTATTGGCCAGAGTCAACTGTTCTGGCTCGTTCCCCCGCGATTGTTGCTGTAGTTAGCTGCGAAAATCAGATCGATCTAGGAATGAAACCGAGGACTTACATCCAGGGCGATCGCCCATCAATCAGACCCTTAGCATAACCGATGGCTTGGTCTTGGCAGGCGTGACCCTCACCCTGACCTTTCACCTCATTCCCGTGAGGATCAATCACCGTCGCCCACCACCAGGCGCGACTATAGCGTGGAATAATCAAATGTCCTTTATAGACTAGACTTTGGGGTTGCGTATCGGTTAGAACCCGATCGCCTCCCGACAGAGAAGATGTTGCAATCATAATCTTGGGGTCTCCCAGAAACAGACGTCATCCGAGCAACGGAAGATTCACCCTCGCTACTCCCATTATGTCGCGAGTTTTACAGATTCTATACCCTTTTGTTGCATCTGCAACACTTTGTCCCCAACTCAGAGAACACCAGGGACAACAAACCCGCAATAGCCAGGGAAACGATAGGATAGATCGACGATCAACAACAGGCAAACGTTCCCTGAAGCGGGGAACAGCAGCCAAGCAGGAGAATTAGACTAGGATGCCGGCCAAAACCACCACACTGCGAGAACGCTTCAACATCTCAAAATGGGCAATTCAGCATCGGGGATTGACCATCGCCATTTGGCTGGCCATCGCCGTCGCCGGACTTTTCGCCTACACCTCCTTAAAATACGCCCTCTTTCCCGACATCACCTTTCCCGTCGTTGTCATCAACGCCTCAGATGACCAAAACACCGCCCTAGCCACCGAAGACCAACTGGTCAAACCCATCGAGGCCCAACTTGGGGATCTCCCCGGCCTCGACAACATCCAAGCCAGCATCTATCCCGGACGAACCGTCATCAGCGTCCTCTTCAACGTCGGCGTTGACCCCACCCCCGCCAGCCAAGCCGTCCGCGATCGCCTCGACCAACTGCAACTAGCCAACTCCGCCGAAATCGAGGTCATTCCCCTCAACCTCAACGAATCCGCCGCCATCAGTTACGCCCTCCGGCCCAACCCCAACCCTGGCCCCAACCCTGGCCCCAACACTAACCTAAACGCGATCGCCCGCCTCAGCCGCCAACAACTCATTCCCCAACTCGAACAACTCCCCGGCGTCTTGCGAGTTGACCTTCTCGGCGACGCCAACCTCCCCCAAGGCGATCGACCCGAAATTCTCGACGACGACATCACCCTCAACGCCCCCACCCTGATTCGCTTCGCCGCCGACAACGCCCTCGCCCTGCAAGTTATCAAACAAGGCGACGCCAACACCCTCGATGTCGTCAATCAAGTCGAAACCACCATCGCCGAGTGGGACCAAGACTATCCCGACATTCAATTCAACCTCGCCGCCAGCCAAGCCGACTTCATCCGCGAAGCCACCCAAGCCACCATCGACACCCTCTGGGTCGCCATTATCCTGGCCGTCATCGTCATCTTCGCCTTCCTGCGGAACCTATCCGCCACCCTCATCACCGCCCTAGCCATTCCCATCTCCCTCCTGGGAACCTTCATCGTCATGGCCATCTATGACTTCAACCTCGAAACCATCACCCTATTGGCCCTGGCCCTAACCATCGGCATTATCGTCGATGACGCCATCGTTGAAGTCGAGAACATCGCCCGTCACATCGAAGACGGACAACCCCCTCGCCAAGCCGCCATCGCCGCCACCAACGAAATTGGCCTCACCGTCTCCGCCTCCACCCTAACCATCGTCGCCGTCTTTCTCCCCGTCGCCTTCATGGGGGGAACCATCGGTCAATTCTTCAAACCCTTCGGTCTCACCGTCTCCGCCGCCGTCCTCATCTCCCTCCTCGTCGCCCGGACCCTATCCCCCGTCCTCGCCGTCTATTGGCTGAAACCCACAGCTAACCCCAACAGCGATCGCCCCAGTTCCCCCACCCCCACCCTTCTCGATCGCCTTTACCTTCCCCTACTCCGTAACGCCCTCACCCATCCCTGGCTAACCCTCGCCATCGCCATCGGAAGCCTCATCGCCGGAATCGCCCTCATTCCCCTCATTCCCAAAGGTTTTATTCCCCAACTCGATCGCGGCGAGTTCAACATTCTCTACACCGCCCCCCTTCCCGAATTTCCCAACCCCAGCAACGAGTCCTCAGCCTTTGACAGCACAAGCCTGCAACTTCCCGACGTTTACCCCGACTTCGACCCCAACACCCGCGAAGACTTATCCCTAGCCCTAAATCCCCGCATCAGGATTCTCAACAGCGCCCAAGACATCGCCGCCGACCTCGAAACCGTCGTCCGCAACCATCCCGACGTCGAATCCGTCTATACCCTAATCGGCTATCGTGGCGAACCCAATCGCGGTCGTATCACCGTCAAACTGCGACGCGATCGCCGCCAAGACACCGCCAGCGTCCAACAAGACCTCCGCGATCGCCTCCCCCAGCCCCAAGGAACCCGCATCAGCGTCGAAGACATCCAATTCGTCGAAATCGGCGACAGCAAACCCCTACAAATCGCCCTCCTCGGCGACAACCTCGTACAACTCAACCAAACCGCCCGCGAGATTACCACCGCGATCGCCGATCTACCGGGCCTCATCGACATTGAAACCAGCGCCAGCGACCCCAACGACGAGATCACCACCATCCGCCGCAAATCCGGGGAACGAGTAGCCTACGTCGAAGCCAACCTCCGTCAAGGCCAGGCCCTCGGCGATGCCACCGATGACGTCGTGGCGATCGCCCAATCCCTCCTCCCCGACAGCGTTCGCCTCGACCTCGGCGGCGACGCCCAAAACGCCGCCAGCGTCTTTCGTAGCTTTGGCGGAACCCTGGCCCTCTCCGTCACCTGCATGTTGTTGGTGTTAATTCTGCCCTTCGGCCGCCTCTTAGAACCCCTCGTCGTCGGCTTATCCCTTCCCCTGGCGATCGTCGGCGCGTTACTCGCCCTACTCATTACCCAAAGTGACTTTGGCATGATTTCCCTAATTGGAACCATCTTCCTCTTAGGACTCTTAGACAAAAATGCCCTCCTTTTAATGGACTATGCCAACCAACTTCGCAAAACCGGAAAACCCCGATTTGAAGCCCTATTAGAAACCGGAACCGTCCGCTTTCGTCCCATCCTCATGACCACCGCCTCCACCGTCTTAGGAATGTTACCCATCGCCATCGGCTGGGGCGCCGGATCTGAATTACGCCAACCCATGGCCGTCGCCATTATTGGTGGCTTAATCACCTCAACTTTATTAAGTTTAGTCGTCGTTCCCGTCCTCTATGGACTCTTAGAAGATGGCTGGTCAAAACTACGTCAAAAAAGCAACTAACCCCAAAAACCACCATCCCCAAAAACTGCTATCTCCAAAAACCACCATCCCAGCAAGGATTTTCAGGATATAGGAGCAATGTGTTGCATGGCATACCAAATTGTAGGGGCGAAAAATCCCCTCCTGGGAGGGGCAAGGGGTGGGTTCTCCCCTATTCACTATTCACTATTCACTATTCACTATTAAGATTTACACAAAAAATCAAAATCTTTATGAATCTGTTCAATGACCTTAATCGGACTTTCCTCTGGCAAAACCTTTTGATAATAAATTTGGGCAATATCCTCAAAAATTGGCGCAACTTGCGGCTTTCCAAACTGCTGAGACCAGTCAAACACACGATAGCGAACACTGTGATAAAATTCAGACACAGCCTTTTTAGACCCTTTATTCAGAATTTTGAGTATTTTGTTTATTTTTCCATGATCCAGAATAACATCCTCGGGGGTTTTTAAAAGCTCATCCAAAACAACCTTATCTTTTTGAGAAAAAGCGCCTTTTCTGGGTGAACCAGGCTTTTGTAACGTCCAAATAAAACTAAATAGGGCAAACAGAATCAAGAAGTTACGCACAACACCTTTGCTCACCAAAAGAACCTCAACCTTATCCTAACAAGACCTTCGGCAAAACCCCAGCCATGTCCCCAAACAGATATCCCGTCCTCCTCAGTCTCATCAGCCTCTCCCTGCTACTAGCCAGTTGTACCCCTACCCCCACCCCCGAACCCTCTTCCGAAACACCTTCCGAAACACCTTCCGAGACCTCTTCCTCGGGGGCCACATCAGCCACCCCGAATCCCAATCCGCCGCAACTCTCCCTAGCCGATCGAGATCCCGACGTTCAGCAACAGGTACAAGAGTACATCAATCGTCTCGCTCGTCAGGGGTTCGACCCTCAGCAACAGGGAGTTTGGCTACAAACCGACGATGAACTCTTAGCCAACATTGGCGGAACCGTCCCCCTTCCGGCGGCTTCCCTCACCAAACTGGCTACCACCCTAGCCGCCTTACGTCGCTTAGGCGTTGAACATCGCTTCTCGACTCAGTTTTTCCCCCAGGGAGAGTTACAAGATGGCGTGTTAGAGGGCGATTTATGGGTTGTCGGCGCCATGAATCCGCTCTTTGTCTGGGAAGACGCGATCGCCATCGCCAACCAACTCACAGAAGCCGGATTACAACAAGTCAACGGCGATTTAATTATCGTCGGCGACTTCTTCATGAACTTTGAGGAAGACTCCCTCCTCTCAGGTGAACTCCTCAAACAAGGACTCAACGCTCGTCTTTGGACCTCAGAAGCGCAAATCCAATATCAAACCCTTCCCCCAGACACCCCACAGCCCGAAATTGTCATTTCAGGCCAAGTGCGTTACCGTTCCCAACCTCCCCCAGAGTTCGAACCCTGGCTGAACCATCAATCCCCCCCACTCCCCCAAGTCTTAAAACTGATGAATCGCTATAGCAACAACGCGATCGCCCATATCCTCGCCAACGCCATAGGAGGGGCCGCCACCGTTCGCCAAGAAATCATCACCGCCACCGGAATCCCCGACCGAGAAATTCAACTGGTGAACGGGTCCGGATTAGGACGAGAAAACCAAATGTCACCGCGAACCGTGATTCGTATCTATCAGGCCATTGAACGAGAATTATCGCCCCACGGATTAACCCTTGGCGATGTCGTGGCGATCGCCGGAGAACCCGAAGGAATTTTAACCGTTCGTCCCCTTCCCCCCCGTGCCATCTTAAAGTCTGGAAGCCTCAATGCCGTTAGCACTCTCGCAGGAGTTTTACCCACCCAAAATAAAGGCAAAGTTTGGTTTTCCATCTTAAATGGCGGCGGCGACATTGAAATTTTACGAGCCGAACAAGAGCGATTCCTAAACCTATTAGAAACCCAATGGGAATAGAGAATAAAACACAAAAAACGGTAGGGTGCGTCCCGGCTTGCAACCCTTTTGAACTTCGACCAACACCCTAAAAACTGCCGGAACGCACCGCCCCAGGGGAAACAATCCCAGGGTTATCATCTTGCAACCCTTTTGAACTTCGACCAACACCCTAAAAACTGCCGGAACGCACCGCCCCAGGGGAAACAATCCCAGGGTTATCATCGTCTTACAACAACCACCCAAAAACCATCAACACAAAACTACTTACCAATACAAAACCGACTAAAAATGCGATCGAGAACCGACTCCGTAATCTCCTCCCCCGTAATTTCCCCCAAAGCACGAATCCCATCCCGTAAATCAATCGTCCAAAAATCGAACGGTAAGCCCTCCTCAATCGTATTCCGAACCTGTTGCAACGCCAACTTTGCCCGAGTCAACGCCGCCGCCTGACGTTGATTAATACAAAACTCTAAATTGCTAATCTCCACATCCTTCGCATTCGCCTTCTCTAAAATTGCCGCTTCCAACCCCTCAATTCCCTCCTGTTGCGCCGCCACCGTACAAACCGGAGCCGTACAATAGGGAAGTTGCGGTAGCTGAGTCACCAAATCGCACTTATTAAGGATGGTAATGACCGGCCGATCGCACACCCGCCCATAAATCGCCTCATCCTCCGCCGTCCACCCCGACAGTGCATCCAGGACAAACAAGACCAAATCCGCCTCCTGTAACGCCTGGCGCGATCGCTCCACCCCGATTTTTTCAATGCGATCGCTCGTCTCCCGAATCCCCGCCGTATCCAACACCTGCACCGGAATCCCCCTCACCACCAACTGCGACTCCACCACATCCCGCGTCGTCCCCGGTAAATCCGTCACAATCGCGCGATCGCTACGACTCCAAGCATTCAACAAACTGGATTTTCCCACATTAGGGCGACCGACGATCGCCACCTTCAACCCCGTCCGTAACAACTCCCCCTGACTCGCCGTCGCCTCAATCCTCTCCATCTCAAGCAACACCGCCGCGAGATCCCCCGCCACCGCCATCTCATCCAACGGCGGTAAATCCTCCTCAAAATCCACCCGCGCCTCAATCTCAGCCAAAATATCCAAACATCGCCCCCGTAACTGACGAATCGGCTCGGCCAGCTTCCCCTGAACCCCCGCCAACGCCGCCTGAGACGCCGCCTGAGACTGCGCCCCCACCAAATCCGCAATACTTTCAGCCTGAGTTAAATCAATCCGTCCATTGAGAAACGCCCGTAACGTAAACTCCCCAGGTGTCGCCAAACGAGCCCCCGCCTGTAAACATAACTGCAACACCTCCTGCACCACCATCATCCCCCCGTGACAGTGAAGTTCCACCACATCCTCGCGCGTATAAGAGCGAGGCGCTACCATGAGTAACAACAGGGCTTCATCCACCAACGCCAACGTTTGCGGATGACGGATCGTTCCGTAAAGAATACGATGCGTCTCCCAAACCTGTTGTCCTGGGGCGTGAAACAACCGCTGGGCGATGGCGATCGCCCCATCCCCCGACAAGCGGACAATTCCCACACTTCCCTGTTGCGGAACAACCGCCGTCGCGATCGCCGCGATCGTCTCCCGCCGTAGCACTGCTTCAGACATTCGTGAATGCTCATATTAAATAGCCTTGTTATCCTAGTCTGTTGTACAGTCCCCTGACAGTCAACTGTATTTTCCCCGGCGATCGCCGCCCCCCAAAAGATACAAATTTCCCCATTCAGATTTCCCCTTAACACCCGTTGCACCCACCTATGACTCAACCTCTCGGCTCACGACTTCTAAACCAACTCATTCAACTCATCGAACGGGGTTGGCGGATTAGCCGCTACTACTACTGGCGACTGATTCGCCTCCAAGATCCCCCCAAATATATTGCCCGAGGTGTAGCCGTTGGTGTCTTTGCCGGGTGTTTTCCCCTCTTCGGGATGCAAACCCCCATCAGCATCGTTTTAGCCCTGCTTCTGCGAGGTCATAAACTTTGTGCCGCCGTCTGTACCTGGATCAGTAACCCCCTCACCTACGTTCCCATCTATTGGCTCAACTTCCAAATCGGGCGATCGCTCCTTCGCTCAAGTCATGACGCTCCCAGCCAATGGAACTCCCTAGACGTCTTCCTCGACGAAACCGGCGAATTATTTGCCGACTTACTCGTCGGTTCCCTCGTAACCGGAACCCTTCTCAGCCTCGCCAGCTACATTGGCACCGTCCGCCTCGTCAAAGCCTGGCGAGCGAAACGAGAACAAGAACGACAAGAGAACCAACAACGAAAGAAATACCGCCGTCATAACCCCCATCAATCCCAACTCATCTCATCGAACCGCTAACCCTGATGACCCCCCCAAGAGTATTCACCGACCCGACACCCGAAAATGTTGTCCAGTATAATGAAGACTCAAGATTTGTGGAGTAGGAGCGTCCTGATGTGGCAGGTGCGAGCAAAACCCTAGTGATTGGCACACTTTTAGATAGACGCTATCGCATCATCAAAATTTTGGGATCGGGGGCCTTCGGCCAAACCTATCTCGCCGCTGACGTTCGTCGTCCTGGATTACCAAAATGCGTCGTCAAGCAACTCTCTCCCGTCAAAGGGGGAATGGAATGCCTCGAAACCGCCAAACGCCTCTTTGAACAAGAAGCCGAAACCCTCGAACAACTCGGCAGTCATGATCGCATCCCCCGTCTATTAGCCTACTTCCAAGAAGAGCAACGACTCTATCTCGTCAAAGAATACGTCGACGGCCACCCCCTCAGCGAAGAAATCCTCCCCGGCCAGGCCCTCCCCGAAACCACCGTGGCCAAAATTTTATGGGATATCCTACAAATCCTCGTCTTCGTCCACCAGCATGAAGTCATCCACCGCGACGTCAAACCCGAAAATATCATCCGCCGCGACCATGACCAAGAACTAATCCTCATTGACTTCGGGTCCGTCAAAGCCCTCAGTCAACAAATTGCCCAAGACGATGCCCTACGCACCATCGCCGCCGGAACCCCCGTCTATATGCCCATTGAGCAGTTCCAAGGCAATCCTCAATACAACAGCGACATCTATTCCCTCGGGGCGATCGCCGTACAAGCCCTCACCGGCGTCTCCCCCAACAACCTACCCAAACTCCAAGACGAATCAGGAACCCTCATCTGGCGCAAACGCACCCAAGTCTCCGACGATCTCGCCGCCATCATCGACAAAATGGTGGCCTACTCATGCAGCAAACGCTATCAATCCGCCCAAGACGTCTTAGACGACCTCGCCCCCATCCTCGAACGCTATCAAGACAACACCAACACCGACAGTCCCCCAGACGACGAAGCGATAAACCGAGTCCCTAGCCCGTCCCCTTCCCGAACCTGGCTTCCCTGGCTTGGAGGCTTCGTGTTTATCCTCCTAACCTTAGGCCTAGCCCTTTGGCTCTGGCAACGTCCCCGCGAAAGCCGCGCCCAAGACTTTTACGATCGCGCCCTCACCAACGTCGAACAGGGTCAACCTGACGCCGCCCTACAAGCCCTCAATCAAGCCATTCGCCATAACCCCAACCATAGCCAAGCCTATTATCAACGGGCTAATCTACGCTTTGACCAGGGAGACCATGACGGGGCCATCGCCGACTACAGCCAAACCCTAGAACTCGATCCCAACAACACCGACGCCCTCTATAACCGAGGCTTAGCCCGAGCCAAAGCCGGAGACTTAGAAGCCGCCCTAACAGACTTTTCCCAAGTCTTGCAAGAATCCCCCAACGATGCCCAAGCCTATTACCAACGGGCCTTAATCTCCTATCAACTCGGCGACTACCGCTCCTCAATCGAAGATTACACCCAAGCCATCCTCCAAGATGCCAATTCCCCCAACGCCTATCTCAATCGGGGCCTCGCTCACTCCGCCGCCGGAGATCCCACCGCCGCCATTTCCGACTACACCCAAGCCATTCGTCTCGATCCTGAGTATGTCAACGCCTACTACAGTCGAGGTCGGACTCGCTTCAACATGGGTGAATATACCGGTGCTGAGCAGGACTACAGCCAAGCCTTAGCCTTAGATCCCGACCATACCAAAGCTCTCGTCAACCGCTGTAGTGTCTATCTGAATTTAGCCAACTATGAGGCGGCTGTCGAAGATTGTACGAAAGCCCTGGAGTTAGCTGGAGATGATTGGGTTGCCTACAACAATCGTTGCATCGCCTACTACAATTTGCAGCAATATACCGAGGCCATCGCCGATTGTAGCCAAACCATTGACTTAAATCCCAACCAGGCTAAAGCCTATAGTAATCGAGGCCTGGCAAAAGGGGCCTTAGGAAATCTTGAGGGGGCGATCGCAGATTACAGCCGCGCCATTGAGTTAGAACCCGATAATCCCGTGGCCTTTAGTAATCGAGGAACCGTCTATACGGAGTTGGGCAATTATGAACGGGCCATCGAAGACCATACTCAGGCCTTACGCCTCAATGATGAATCGCCAACGGCCTATTTCAACCGAGCCCTCGTTCGCGAGCAACTTCAAGATATTTCTGGGGCCATTGCCGATTATGAGCGTGGAGGGCAAGTTTGCCTCGATGTGGGCCGTGTTGACTGCTATCAGCGGGCTAGACAAGAAATCCAACGCCTTGGTGGAGGCTGAGCTAATCGAGGAGATTGTTTTATCTCGGAGATTGTTTTATCACGGGGAAGGAACGGGAACTCGTTGACGCAAATCGAGAAGAACCTCCATCAGATGCGGACTTTCGCTGAGGGTTTCACTTAGGTCCAGATGTAGCCCGCAGCGCGATCGCAACTGTTCGCCAATCGCATCGGTGAGTCCACCGGGACAGAGGAAATAGGGCAATACCCCTACTCGCTCATATCCAGCCTGCTCATACTCGTCCAATTGTCTCTCTAAACTCGGCTCAACAGACCAATAGGCGGGACGAACCGGGCAGCCCACTTGTTCGGGAAGTTGAGCGGCGAGAGCTTCAATCGGGGCATTTCCCCCCGCGCGACGACTACCATGAGCCAGGAGAATCCAAGCCTGACAATCACCCCGGGCCTGGATTTGCTCCCGCAGGACTTGGCGGAGTCCGTCATGACTGCCGAGGTAGGGCAAAATCTCGATGGTTTGGCGGTCGGGGAGGTGCGATCGCGCGATCGCCACCTCTTCGGGAATATCCTCCCGCACATGGACTCCCGGCAACAAAAACAAGGGCAAAATCTGCACGGGAGATTGCACCTGTTGACAAAATCGCTCTAATTGCTCATGCAGCGGTTGCGGTTGACACTCCAGGGCCGCTGTCCCCACGGGATGTCCCCCCAGTCGTTCTCTCATCTGAGATGCTAAATGGTTCACAATCTTGGCCGGGCGAGGATCGCGGCTACCATGAGCCACAAGGAGATAGGCGGGAGAAGACATAGGTGACGCAGTTGACGGATCTGTTTCTAAGATAGCGGAGGGGAAGGCAAAAGGCAGTAGGGGTGTCGGGAACAGGGCTGGCTGGGCCAAAAAAAATGCCGCGTTGGCCAATGCCAGACGCGGAACTCAAATCCTAGGATGCAACCTGCAACCTAGCTGTCAGAGGTAACGATCAGCCCTAGCTCATCGTTGCACCACTGCGATCATAGGAAATGGAGTTGTTATAAGAAGGTTTACCTTGAACGTGAGACCAATGTTCCCCAGCTTCTCCGGGAATCCCGGCTTCTTCAGCAACACGGCTCAATAACGATTGTTGGCGATTACGGATGGCTTGATGATGACGGCTCATCAGAGCGCGGCTGCGATCGGTTAAAGACATGATTTATATTCCTCGATAGTTATTTTTAAAAAAGTGCGGTCAATCAGACATTTGGGGTTCCGCACTTATTAGTATAGCTATTTTCTGTATATTTTTTTACAGTTTAACAATTCTTAATACTTTAAACCCGTAGGACTCTCGATTTTTGCCCAGGGAGGTACGGTTCGGGAAACCGTACCTTATTCCTCCAGGATGTCAACTCGCAAAACCGTAATATCCCTTTTGGGATCTTGGGTGAACCGTCGTTCAAATATTAAGATTTTATGGAGAAGACCCAAAGATATTCCTATGGGTAGAGGGTCTTGAAGCGCCGTTGCAATAAGGATTCTTGTGGCTCTATCTTGGCAATCACTCTAGTTGGGATCACGTTATAATGGTAAAAATCTCAAACAATCGAGAGATTTGGGTGCTTCTATCTAGTTAGATCTACTGAAGCAGGCAAGACCTAAAAAAATCTGGACTGCGATCGCCATCCATCGAGAGATTCAACAGCCATAATCTCACCCAGCATTTAAACCCGTTTTAACCGAACTTTAACATTGACCCCCATGAAAATGAGCTTAGATTCTGTATCCATAACCAGCAAGACGACCACCGTTCGTTGTCCCAACTGTGGTCGTCCTGGAGAACGGCATCATGTTGATCAAAACCGTTTAGTCCGGACCGAATGTCACCATTGTGACTACCTCATGATCACCTGTCAGGAAACAGGAAATGTCATCGAGGCTTACTCCCCAGGACTCTACGCCCATGCGATGTAATCGTTACCAAGCTGGGTCACTGTAAAGATCGATCGTAATCTTGTCCATCCCCGCCGGAACCGCCGTAATACAAGAACAAATCGCCTCACCATTGAGTTCGACCTCACAGGCGTGACAAGACCCCATCAAACAGCCCGTGGGGATAGTGAGGCCGGCTCGTTTAGCCACATCTAAAAGCGGTTCACCGGCTTGGGCGGCGATCGTAACATCATCAGGAAGGAATTGTACTTGCACAGTCATATTTCAAGCCATTATTTCGCCAATCCAACTCGAACGCCATCAAAGCTGTGAGTCACTGGACCCCTGTTCAGGATTGGCTGACCGAGAAAGTTCACAGTGATACAGACAAAGTGGGGCATTCTATATCAAAATGTTAACCACTATTGTTTAATTGTGCCGTACTGCCCAGACAACCTTGGTAATTTCTTCAGACCCTGTAGGCAAAGTGTATCTCGTGGGGGCCGGCCCCGGAGACCCAGGCTTACTGACCCTTAAAGCCAAAACTCTGCTCGAATCCGCTGACGTTGTGGTCTATGATGCCCTCGTCAGTGAGCCGATTCTGGCTATGATTGCCCCTCAAGCCGATCGCATTCATGCCGGGAAGCGTCGGGGTCGCCATTCCCTGCTGCAAGAGCAAACCACCCAACTGCTCATCGCTCTGGCCCAAAATCACGCCGTGGTGGTGCGTCTGAAAGGAGGCGATCCCTTTGTTTTCGGCCGAGGGGGAGAGGAGATGGAAGATCTGTTAGCCGCTGGAGTTTCCGTGGAGGTGGTTCCCGGTATCACCTCAGGGATTGCGGCCCCCGCCTATGCCGGGATTCCTCTGACTCATCGTCAGTACAGTTCCTCAGTTACCTTTGTCACGGGCCATGAAATGGTGGACAAATACCGGCCCGAGGTCAACTGGGAGGCGATCGCCCAAGGCTCAGAAACCATCGTCATCTACATGGGCGTTCGTAACCTCCCCAATATCATCGACAGTCTGCTCAAAGCCGGACGGGATGCCAACACCCCCATCGCTCTAATTCGTTGGGGAACCCGGCCGGACCAAGAAGAACTACTTGGAACCCTTGGTTCCATTATCGAACAGGTTGAAGCGACAGGATTTGAAGCTCCGGCTGTAGCAGTGGTGGGAGCGGTCGTTCAGTTGGCCCCGATTCTTTGCCGTGGCTGTCCGCAACCGTTGTTTTAGAGATGTTTTAGAGATGTTTTCGGGACCGGTTGGGGGAGTTCACCCCTAAATTGCACCCCTAAATTGCACCCCTAAATTGCAACGCGATCGCGATTTTCCCAGGGGGAAGACTGCGATCGCTACCATTCTCAACGTTGACCGAGGTATTTAGCCAGCCGGAACCGCCTGAGTTTCAGGTATCCATCGACTCGAATCCTCAGGCCGAGCCATCGGCTCAAAGCCACGAGTTAACGTTGTAATCTTCGCCTGTTTGGCTTGCAGCACCTGAGTTAAAAACTCCAGAGCCTTTCGAGGGTTTCCTGCACCGCAAAAAAACAAATCTGCCGCAAAATAGCCATGTTCAGGCCAGGTATGCAGAGCAATATGAGACTCTGCCAAGGTAGCTGTTGCAGTTACCCCGTGGGGACTGAACTGGTGTACACATAAGTCAATCAGCGTTGCTCCTCCGACTGAAACCGCATCCATGAGTGCCCCACGAATACACTCCGGGTCATTGAGCAACTCAGCGGGGGATTCCCAGGCATCAACGACCAGATGGGTTCCGATTGCTTTCATTTATCGACAATACTCCGTAAAGACAAACTATCTTATTTCTAGCATAAATTCTTAAAACCCGGAGCATTTTGCAGGGTTTCGATGCGTTTTCTGTTATTTGTGTCGCTCTGTCAAGACTCCATCTCATGACCCAATTCAGAACGAGCTCGAAAACAGTCTTGATAGAGCTTAGATCGAGTTGGGCGGCGATCGCCACCCGACTGGTCAAAACGGTAATGGCGACAACATCGGATCGGGGTATTTACGCAAATCAGGGTTAACCCAATCACAACTCAGTAGATTGGGAAAAATTTTCCCCGCTTCCTAAAGAAGAGAGCGCGAACTTGCAGTACACCCCTACGTCTTATCTCTAGCCTTCCCCAGTCTACCCGCCAATTCCCAACCGCAACGCCAAACTCGGAGTCAGGGGCAACAAAATTAATAGCATCATCAACAGAGAGACTAAACTGATAATCGCGCGAGTATCATTCGGCTCACGGATTTCATTGAGACTCGGACGTTCTAACTCTCGCTGTAACACCAAAATAATGATGGCCCAATATAACGCTAACGGATTCGCAAACGTGGCGATCGCCAACACAATCAACGTCGCAATTGTCGCCCGTCCAGCAATTTTGCGGCCATAAATTGCCTGAATCGCTCGCCCCCCATCCAACTGTCCAGCCGGCATCAAATTAATCGCATTCACAATCAATCCGAGCCAACCCAAAATTACCAACGGATGCACCGTCACCAGAGCTTGATTGAGGTTTTGCGCCAAAAATCCCTTCGCTAACAGAGCCACCAAAACCGAACCTCGGAAAAACTCCGTCGGCAGCTGAAATAAACTTCCTGAATTTGACCAAAACAATCCCACAACCACCATCGCCAACGAAACAAGTCCTCCCGCCAACGGTCCGGCGATCGCCACATCAAACAGAACCGAACGATTAGGAATTAACGACTCAAAGCGAGTAATCGCCCCAAACGAGCCAATTTGCCAAGTGGGTAGAAAGAATGGCGGCGACAGACGCACCCCATAGCGACTGGCCATCAGCCGATGGCCCAACTCATGAATCAGTAAAACCGCCCAAATCCCCAACGCCAACGGTAACGTTTCAGGCCAACGGCCAAAATCGCTAAACAAATCAAACCCCAAAAAGATCCCCGCCGTCTCCAACGACGTCACCACCGTAGCCACCGCTAACCCCAACGCCAGCAGTTGTTGCCCTTGGCTGAGGGGTTGCGGGTCCCTATCCTGAGGTAAGATGACCACCACCGGTTTACCCTCAGGATCTGGCACTAAAAACAGGCGGTAGCGATCGCCCAACCGCTCCCGCAAACGAGACGACAACAGATCATACGAAGGTTCAGGTTCACCGCGCAAATTGCCCTTAAAAATCGCCCCCGACTGATAAGGAATCGTCTCCGTACAAAAAAACGTATCAATCGCAAAAATCTCTTGAATCTTGCCTAAATCCTCATCAGGAATCGCCGGGAACTCCAACGCCGCCTTCGCCATTTCCGGTTTCCTCGCCGGCCGAGACGAATCCTTCTCTCGGGTCGTTTCGCTCTCAGGAGAAGACGGGGAATCTGACGGCGAGGATGTCGCCTCAGGCGTCACCGCATCCGTCGAGGAAGACTCATCCCCATCGGAAAACTCCCCTTTCGCCATCTTGTTTTGCAACAAATTCTGTAACTCCGCCCGTTCCTGGGGATCTTGGGCCGCCTGTCGCAGTTGTCGTCCGAGAGCAATATAGACAATAATCGACAGAACAATGACCAACAGTTCCAGGGCCAGATTGATATAGATCCCGGCCGCCAACAGACCAAAAAAGACCAACCAGGGTGCGGTGACTGACACCGACTGTAACCACGACAACAGACCAATTTTGCCGTAGGGACGGGCACGGACATAACCCCATACCAAAATTCCAGCAGCAAACAGTACGATTGCAATGGGCGTGATTGTTTCAGTCGCGATGTCCATCCACTTACCTTTAACGTGTCATCTGAGATCAGGTGCGTTGACACCTTGCTGTTTTCACTTTAACCCGTTCAGGGCATTGATTTCCCCCCGAAGTGATCGATAGTGGCCCTGAGATGGGTCTCGCCGGCGGTAGTTCACCCCAAAAGCTGACCGCCCAAAGCAGGTGTTTAAATAGAACCTGACCCCCGCTAACGATCGCGTCCCTGTGCTCGATCTCAATGATGTATCGTTAACTTCCGATGGCGATCGCCTTCTACTGTACCAATGGCCCCCATAAAACGTTCCCTCCTTTCCATACCCTGGGTGACCTTTGCGACGGGTCTTGTGCTGGGATTGACGGTTATTTTCATTGATCAGGCTGAACACCGCCGTTTCCAGAACCAGACTCGCCAATCTGTTCTTCAACAACTCAACACCGTTCGCAGCATCCTCGAAGGACAACTTACAACCCATGTCCTGGTGGCCCACCATTGGGGACATCAGACTGCCCTGGGGCAAACTCTGCCAGCGCCTCAGAGGGATATTCTCGACCCACAGATCCAACAAGACTATCCAGCCATCCGTCACCTAGTCTGGACACCTCTTCCCGTCGAATCTGAGTCTGTGTCAGCTCTTCCCCGACTCCAACCCCCCGAGGGCGAATCGACCGGCGAGGTTCAACTGGTGATTCCCCTCGATATCATTGATGCGGCCCCTAACCCTAACGTCTTGGGCGAGTTGAACCTAACTTTGGATTTAGAACGGTTGATTGAGGAGAGTCCCCTCGGAGAACGGGTATCGGGTTTAGACTGGGCCTTGCGTCGCCGCGTCGGAGAGGCAACACAGCTTCTTTTGGGCACTCAAGTTGTGTTTGATAATCGCCCCGTCACCGCCGATCTTCGCTTTTCTCAAGAAGTCTGGCAAATCGCCGCCACACCAGTGCCGGGATGGACAGCGCGATCGCCCCTACAGCCCTGGATTCGCATCCTCGGAACCGCCACCACCTTCGGGGCCATGCTATTACTATCGAATATCCTGCACAGCCGTCAACGCTACTCTCACCTGACGGAATCGGTGTTGAGGCAACTGTATCAGCAGGAAAGCCAATATCGCTGTATGGCCGATCGCACACCGGTGTTATTGCTGCAATTGGATCTCGATGGAGTGCCTCGATTTGCCAATCTCTACAGTCAAAATTTTCTGGGCTACGATTTCCCCACCCTCAGCGAAACTGCCCTGGACCAACGCCTAGGAAGTCCTGAATTAGAGGATTTAGTACAACAAGCCCAACAGACGCAAACCCTGGCCTTATCTCGTACCGTTCCCATTCGCCGACGCAACGGGGAACAGGTTTGGGTTAACTGGCATATCTGTTTACTCGCAGACCAATTGGGAAGCCCTCGGGGCTTACTCTGTATTGGTTATGACGTTAGCGATCGCCAAGGGCTTCAAACCCGTCTGATGACCGCCGAAACCCAGTTAAGACGCCTGTTTAGCCTCATCGGCGATCGCCTGGTATTAATCGATCATCAGGGCCAGTACTGTTCAAACGACCCCAGAGAGGTTCAACACCCCCATCTCGGGGCGGAGTCCTTCTCCAAACTTCGGGGACAGCCATCGTTTTCGGGAACCTGTCTCAATGACAGTTTCTCAGAAGCCGATGCCGGTCAGATCTTGACAGCCGTCCAGACAGCCATCACCTATCCGCAACAAGAATGTCATCTTTGTCTTGAGTTGACCCCAGCTGAGACTTCTCATCCCGAGGTGGACACCTCCCATTGGCTGTCGTTGTGGGTGTTTCCCTTCTTGGAGGGGACGGCTCTCTTATGGATGCAGGATATCAGCGAACAACAACATCTAAAATTCCTGTTGGAACAGACTCAAGAGGATCTCGAAACACGAGTGCGCGATCGCACGGCCCAAGTTTACGACAGCAATAAACGGCTGCAACGAGAAGTGGTCGAACGAATGCAGATTGAGGATGCTCTACGTCGCAGCGAGGAAGGGGAACGAGACAAGGCGCGACAACTCGAAGCCACCCTCGGGCAACTCAAACGCACCCAAGCACAATTGGTGCAAACAGAAAAAATGTCCAGTTTAGGCCAATTGGCGGCGGGGATGGCCCATGAAATTAACAACCCAGTCAATTTTATTTATGGCAATCTCACCCCAGTCCGAGACTATTTTGAGGATCTCCTAGAACTGCTACATCGCTATCAAGCTCATTATCCTCAACCGCCCGAGGCGATCGCCAACTGGCAAGAGGAGATTGAGTTACCCTTTCTCCAAGAGGATTTATTCAAAATCCTCAAATCGATGGAGGTCGGAGCGCAGCGCATCCAAACTATTGTGGCTTCTCTGAAAAACTTTGCCCGCCTCGACGAAATAGGCATGAAATCAGTCGATATTCATGAGGGAATTGATAGCACGTTAATGATCTTGAGAAATCGCTTGATGGGTCATGGTAAACGACTCGATATTACGATTGTCAAGACCTATTCTGAGTTACCTAAAATTACCTGTTACGCCAGTCAGATCAATCAAGTTTTGATGAATCTACTCGAGAATGCGATCGATGCGATCGAGGAGCGGTTAGAGCAACAGCCTGACCCACCACCGGAGATTCTCGTCTCCACCCACTGCATCGAGGACAATAGCATCAAGATTGTCCTGCAAGATAATGGAACTGGTATTCCAGAGGAGGTACAAAGTCAAATTTTCAATCCGTTCTTTACCACTAAAGTGGTTGGCAAAGGAACGGGTTTAGGCTTGTCCATTGCCTATCAAGTTATCCATGAAAACCACGGCGGAGCGATTAGTATTATTTCTCAACCTGGACAAACTCGATTTGAAATTAAACTGCCATACAACCCCAATGAGATCCCTGGATAAAGAAAGATGGTGCGTTGCGGCCAGTTTCAAGTTGGTCTGATGGCTCCTGCATAGACTGGAGCCGCAATGCACCCTACCGCTGCAATTGGAGCCACAACGCCCCCTCGCACTCCGGAAATACGAGGTTATCCCATCCTAGATGGCCATCGATAAATTTAAAGGGGTGGGAGTCCAAGGGGTGGGGTTAATCACCTCTGTCTCTAGTTGATGTTCTTTCAAGCAGTCTTGGAACTCTTCGGGCGTTCCCGAGGCTTTGAGAATCGACACCAATAGCCCCTCAAAATCAATATCTCCCCCAGCCGCCGTCGGTAAGATATACTTAGGTTTAATCCATTCAACTAATTCGAGGGCGCTCTCTTTGCCCTTAATAAACGGACCCACCAGAGGAAGTTCGAGATTAACCAACGGCGCGATCGCCACATCAATCGCCGGAACCTCCTTCAACAGAGGACTATGATTCCCGTGAGGCTCATAGTAGAGTGAGATTCCTGCCTGTAAATCGCTGATGACATAGGCATTTTCCACCGTTGTCGGGCCAATGGGAGAACCGGGGAAGGCCTGGATTTGCAGGCGATCGCCCCAAGTGTAAATCTGCCGCTGCGATAACGCCACCACCTCCTCATACCCCAAGTTGCGAGCCACCTTAGCCGCACCCGCTGATCCCACCACCGGTAGGCTTCGCGATAATTGTTCTAAGGTTGGCGGGTGAGCATGATCCGGCAATCCCTGAGATAAGAGAATTAAATCAATATCACCCGGAATCGGCCGCTCAATCGGACGAGTTCCCTTAAACAACCAGGGACTATTGCCAAACACCAACGGCCCCACCAGCCAAGGATCTAAGAGAATACGACAGCCGTCGAAGTCCAGCAGCCAGGAGTTGCTATCTAAATAGGTCAGTTCCATAGGAGTAGCTTAATAGTTTGTAACATACCAACCCATTGTAAAGGATTTTTCCCGACCCTGTCCTCGACGGTTGTCCTGGACGGTGTCCCAAATTTGACGGAGGCCGCCCCTAGGGTTTCCGTACAATTACGGAGTTAAGTCCCAAGCCCTGATGATAGGATAGAAATAGTATAAAATCTGTAAATCTAGATTAAATTCCGAAGTATCAGCGTCAGACCATTACAATTAAGTCTAATAAGTCCAAGTTTCATCCAAGCTAAATTCTTGGCGAGTGCATCGACAGACTAGGGAAACGCTTGACTTCACCAGTAGGTCACTATGACTATTCAAGAATCCAGGGAATTAAAACAAGAGAGTTTGGAACTATTACAGCAGTTCCAATCCGATCCATCTACCCGACTGCGTAACGAGCTTGTCCAGCTCAACATCGGACTGGTTCGCAAAGAAGTTCATCACTGGCTCAAACAGTGCAATGAAACCTACGACGATCTGTTGCAGGTAGGCTGTTTAGGACTCATTCGGGCTATTGAACGGTTCGATCTCAGTCAAGGCCATGCCTTTAGTTCCTTTGCGATCCCTTATATCCGAGGTGAGATTCAGCATTACCTGCGCGATCGCAGCCCCTCAATGCGAGTCCCCCGTCAATGGCTGACCTTGCATCGCCAAGCCAAGAAAGTGATTCGGCAACTCAACAGCGAACTCAAACGAACCCCCAGCGACGAAGAGATTGCCGAGGCCCTAGGCGTACCCGTCAGTGAATGGCTCGACGTACAACTGGCCTTGCAAAATCGCTCTCCCCTCAGCCTTGATGCTCCCGTCGCCGAAGAAGATGACCACAGCACCTCCCTCGGTGCAACCGTCACCGATCGCCAATATCGTAGCTTCCAACTGGCCGAAGAAGACCGGATTCTCCTGCAACAAGGACTCGCCAAACTCGAATCCGGAACCTGCAAAGTCCTCGAATTTGTCTTCCTGCAAGACCTCACCCAGAAAGAAACCGCCGATCGCATGGGAATTAGCGCCGTCACCGTCTCCCGGCGGCTGAAAAAAGGGCTAAGCAGCCTTCAGCGTATCATGCAGGAGAGCGATCGCCAGTAGAAGAATCGTTGGCCAGTCTCAACCAGACCCCTGCCCAGAGGAAGGCATCGGGTTAGCAAACGTTAAAAATTCTTTACCATGGATGGAGAGAGACTACCGAACAGGTATCTCTCTCCATTTTTTCTCTCTCGATTTGTATTGAGTTTCTCATCTTCAGCCACGATGACCCTAACCCCGACACAACCTTCATCTCTCGCCGCCTCTCGCCTACAGCAACAGCGGCAATTCTTCGCCAGCGGCCAACCCCAGGACGTTAACTTCCGCCTCGAACAACTCAAACGACTCAAACAGGCCATCCAAGAGCGTAGCGAGGCCATCGTCGAGGCTGTCCATGCCGATCTCGGTCGTCCCGAATTTGAGGCCTACTTTGAAATTGCCGCGATCGCCGAAGTGACCCATGCTATCAAACATCTCAAAGCCTGGGCCAAACCCCAAACCATCGGCACCGGCCTCGATCAATTTCCCTCCCGAGGGCGCATCTATCCCGAACCCCTCGGGGTAGTCCTGATTATTTCCCCCTGGAACTACCCCTTCCAACTGAGTATTAGTCCCTTAGTGGGCGCGATCGCCGCCGGAAACTGCGCCATCGTCAAACCCTCAGAACTCTCCCCCCACACCTCCCGCGTCATCACCGAGTTAATTGAAGCCACCTTCGACCCCGCCTATATTAGCTGCCTAGAAGGAGGCGTCGAGACCAGCCAAGACCTCCTGGCCCAAAAATTTGACCATATCTTCTTTACCGGTAGCACCCGCATCGGCAAAATCGTCATGGAAGCCGCCGCCCAACATCTGACCCCCGTCACCCTGGAACTTGGCGGTAAAAGTCCCTGTATCGTCGATGCCGACGTGAACCTCCCCGTCGCCGCCAAACGGCTCACCTGGGGCAAATTCATCAACGCCGGCCAAACCTGTATCGCCCCCGATTACATCCTGGTCGATCGCCGTCGCAAAGACGAACTCTTGACATATATCAAAAAATATGTTAACGAGTTTTTCGGAGACAATCCCGCCGAAAGTCCCGATTTGGCGCGACTCGTTAGTGAGAGCCACTTCGACCGAGTGGCCGGGTTCCTCAACAACGGAACCGTCGTTGTCGGTGGAACCTGCGATCGCGCCCAACGCTACATCGCCCCGACTCTCCTCGATGACATCACCTGGGACGATCCCATCATGCAAGAGGAGATTTTCGGGCCAATTTTGCCAGTTCTGACCTATGACCGCATCGAAGAGGCCATCACCGCCATTAACGCGCGTCCCAAACCTCTGGCCCTCTATATCTTCTCCAACCGCAAATCCCTACAAAACCAAGTCTTGCAGCAAACTTCCTCCGGCGGGGCCTGCGTCAACGACACCATCATGCAACTGGCCGTTCCTGAACTCCCTTTTGGCGGTGTTGGGACCAGTGGGTTAGGGCAATATCATGGAAAAGCCAGCTTCGATACCTTCTCCCATTACAAAAGTGTGTTACACAAAGGCCTCTGGTTTGACCTCAACTGGCGTTATGCGCCCTATGAGGGCAAACTTGGCCTAATTAAACGTGTCATTGGCGGCTAACTCTGGCAACTAACTCTGGCAACCATGAATACTCCCCAACCTCTCAATTCCCAGCAACTCACCCAGGATGTCAGCCAATGGCTGCGGGAGATTAGCGAGTTAAAACAGCACCTGGCCGACGCTCAAACAGCCATCAAAGAGGCGCAAAAACAGGGCGAGCATTGGCGATCGCTCTATAACCGAGAAGCCGAACAACGTCGCCAAGACGTACAACGGGGACAAGAGCGCCTCGCCGAACTCGAAGCGCTCCTAGAACAGCCGCGATCGCTCCCCCAGGAGTCCGAAGCTGACCGTCGCCGTCACTATCAACAGACCCTCGATGGTCTTGATATGAGCCAACTGCAAGAGCAACTCTTAGATCTGTCCCTAGAGCGCGATCGCCAACAGCTTCAAATTCAAGAGTTAGAAATGGCTCTCAACGCCGAACAACAGAACCATCAAAAAACCCGAAGCGAGTTAACGGGAGCCTTAGCCGATGCGATCGCCCTCATCTCCAAAACCAAAGCCGAAGGCTAACCATTAACCTGTTTCGAGCCCTTGATGTACCGTTGCTCGCCCCATCTAGTCGTTGAAAGCTATACTTCCGCTCATTGCCATTACCCTTGGCACCCTCGTGCCGGAACTGGCCTATTTTAGCCCGGCCATTCGCCCCCTGTTGATGCTGCTATTGTTGGCCACCTTCGTCCATCTCGATCTGCATCAAGTTTGGCAGGGCTTTCGTCCCCAAGCCCTGCTCATTGCCAGTACCAACATTGTCATCGCCCTAGGCTGGTATGCCCTGCTGTCTCCCATCGATGTTAGCCTGGGCCGTTTGTACTTTATCACCGCCATAGCGCCCACCGCCGCCGCCGCTCCCGCCGTCATCGGTCTGTTGCGCCGTAACATGGAATATGTCACCGTGGCCGTGATTCTCACCCATCTCTTTGTGGGCCTATCCGTTCCCCTGTTCAGTAGTTGGCTTTTCGAGGGCGATCGCAGTGCCAATCCCCTACCCATGTTGCAGTCCATCGCCATTCTCTTCTCGGTTCCCCTAATTTTGGCCCAACTGTGGAACCGACTCCCCGAACCTTGGCGATCGCGCCTCAACTGGCGACAGCTTTCCCTCTACATTTGGGCGATCCTGCTCACCCTGGCCAGCGCCACAGCCAATGACTTCATCCGCCATGAAGAGGGCCTATCGACCCTGGCCATTGCCGCGATCGCCGTTCATGCTCTCATTATCTGTGTCGTCAACTTTAGCCTCGGTCGTCTCCTCGGACAATGGCTCTATCAGGGTCGATTAGACCGAGAAGTTAGCCAATCCCTCGGCCATAAAAACACCATGTTCACCGTCTGGTTTATTCTGGCCTTCCTCAAACCGAGCTTTGCTCTCGGCCCGATGTTCTACATCGTCTTTCAAAACCTCTACAATGCCTACCAGATTATGACCGCTCACCCCAAAGCCAGCTCCTGAACCGTCCCATAATCCGCTAAAATCAAGGAGTGAGCCTAAGACGAATCCTTCAGACTCATACCCTTGCCGGGCATCTACATTCCACGTCTGCCTTCGTGTCAGACACGACTTCTACCATATCCTTGCTCTGATATGCCATAGGATAGTTTTTCATCGTCCGGGTTGCCATTGTGATCACGATTTTTCTCATTCATCCAACGCAGGCTCAACCAATCCGCCGTTGGACCTTCAAACAAGACTCCGTCGTCCGGGTTGGACGCTCCAAAGACAATGATGTTGTGATTCACGGCTCCCTTGTCTCTCGCCATCATCTCGAACTCTGGAACCGTCAGGGAGGCTGGGAACTGATTAACTTTGGCGCGAACGGCACCTTTGTTGACGGAGAGCCGGTGCGCCAATTGTCTATTACCGATGGTATGGTGATTCGTCTCGGCTCCACCGGCCCCAGGCTCCAATTGCACTTAAGTCTCGAAGAGGGGGAAGTTCTGCACGACGATCGCCTCAACGTCGACTCTCCTCAACCTCACCCCCATTAAGCCTCAATTTGACCCAGACAAGGCCCGATTCACCGTCTCAATATGGCTTTGGAAATAGGCTTGACGGTTTCCGAGTTGTTGAGCCAGTTCTAATCCTCGGCCAAAGAAGGTGAGGGCCTGGCGATAGTTACCCTGTTGCTGGTGAACCTGACCGATGCGATCATAGGTCATCATTAAGCCATAGCGATTACGGGCCATCTCATGGGTTTCAATTTGGGCCTGATACACCTGTAGCGCCGCCTCCCAATCTTGATATCGTTCATAGAGTTGTCCGAGAACCGTAAGCGCTTCCTGAGCGCGATAGAACTGAAGGGCATCCCAGGATAAACGATAGGCCTCCTGATACTGGGCGATCGCCTCATTTGGGCGCTCTAACGCCGCTAAATCTTGCCCGATAGCAATTTTGAGGGCCGTCACCCGCGCCGTGTCATTGAAGCCCGTGTAGTAGGCGATTAACTCCTGTTTGACGGCGATCGCCGCCTCATAATCTGTCAGGCGATCGTAGATATAGGCCAACTCCGTTAGATAGCGCACTTCCTCTTCGCGATCGCCCCGTCGATTGGCCAACTCCCGTAACCCCTCATAGGCCTCGGCCGCCGTCTCATAATCGAGATCTTGCAAGGCCGTTTCCCCCAATCGTTGCCAACTCAGCTCCTGAGTCGCCTCGTCACCACGCGATCGCGCCAACTCCAACAGCGTCTGATAAATCTCTACAGCCACAGAACGAGCCCCCACCGTCTCGTAGGTTTGGGCTAAGGCCAGCAACGCCTCTAAATCGGGGGTTTCTACCTCATCGAGACTCTGAATCTGAATCTCTCGCAGCCGTTCGCGCATCACCTGGAGTTGGTAAAACTGTTGTTGTTCCCAGGCGATCGCCCCCACCCGTTGCAACGCCGCCAATTCAGCGCCAACACCTAAAAACCGTCGTAGCCGTAACTCCCGATTCCACAACTCAAAGGCCTGGGTCACATTTCCCTGGGATAACGCCGTCTCAGCCTGGCGAGCCAGGTCATCTAAGGCTACCCCTAACGTCCGCCGTTGAGACTCCGTTAACGCCGCCTCAGCCTCCCATACGGACTCAGGAATCAGCGGATCAGGGTCTGTCCAAGTTAAGGGATTATCCGGGAGGCCTCGTTGCGATTGCGCTTGAGCGACTGCTGGTTCAACCCCTAAACCGGCCAGGGCTAAGCCAAGGGTCAGCCAAGCGAGGGCATGGGCTGATACAGTGAACAATTGAAGCGAGACTTGAGAACCACGGCGCGGCCCTTGGCTGGCAGAGAGAAGACGAGATAAAACCATAGGAAAACCCTAGCTAATTTGTTAAATCAGAATCCATCACAATCGATCACAATCATCCAACTATCCAACCCGGAGGACCACCGTTGATGTCGCAACCAGGATTAACCCACCGCGTAGACAGGAGCTTGAATCTCCTCCTATCTTGGTCTCGCCAGGTTTTACAGTTAGGGCTAGTGTGCCTGCTGTTGACACTGTCTAGCTGCGGATTACCCCGCATCCAAGCCCAGGAACGACTCTTTTTGCCCCTCACCGTTGAGTTTCTCGATGAGTCGGTTCTACCTAGCCAAGAGATTCAGGAGACTCCTATCGGTGGCCTCTCTGCCATCACCTACGATCGCCAAACCGGCAAATACTACGCTCTTTCGGACGATCGCGGTTCCTTCGCGCCCCCCCGCTTTTATACTCTAGCGATCGACATCAATGGCGGCAACGGCGATCCCTTCGAGATTGGCTCGATTACCGTCGAGGATGTCACCCTACTGCGGGATGAGACGGGAGAGATCTTGGCGGCGGGAACCGTTGATCCTGAAGGAATTGCTCTTTCCCCAGATCGGACCCTATTTATCTCTAGTGAAGGGGTTTCTTCCGAGGCGATCGCACCATTGGTCGATGAGTTTGATTTGACCACGGGGCAACGGATACGGGCCTTGCCCATGCCCAATTATATGGTGTCTGATGCCCCTGAACCCGACCAAACCCTGGGCGTGCAAAATAATCTCGGTTTTGAATCCCTAACCCTTGGCGGTATCGGAACAGGGGAACCCTACCGCGTCTTTGCGGCGACGGAATCGGCCCTATTACAAGATGTCCCTTGGCTCGAAGAACAACAAGCCGCCGCCTCCCCCGAGTCCCCCGTTCCCTTGACGACACGCCTGTTGCATTATGTCGTCGTGGAAAATCGCGCTCAAATCGTTGCTGAACATCTCTATCCCCTTGATGCTCCTCCGTCGTTACTGACGATGAATCATGGTCTCGTGGAACTGCTGGCCTTAGATGGGGCCACGGCTCTGCGATCGGCTCCTGGAGGCTATTTTCTCAGTTTAGAACGCAGTTTTGGCCCCGAAGGCTTTGGGATCAAACTGTTTCAGATGGCGATCGCCTCAGCGACAGATATCTCCAGTTTGACCTATTTACAAGGGGAGGCTCGGGACTTTCAACCCGTTCAAAAACAACTGCTTTTAAACCTGAGTCATATCGAGGGGTTTGGCCCCGATAACCTCGAAGGAATGACCTTTGGGCCGCGACTGGCCGATGGTTCCCAGAGTCTAATTGTTGTCAGTGACGATAACTTTTACGGGAGTCAGGTCAATCAGTTTGTCTTACTGCGCCTGACGGCTGAGCCTTGAGTTCACCCTCCCTCGCCGTTGACAGCCGCACCCGGATACTTGACAATTGATCCCGACCTCAGGCCGGTTCTTAAAAGCGCCCCAAACCTGATGTCGATCGCATCAAAACCACCATTCTAGCCGTCACCCGATCCCAGATCAGCATCCTGCGACTATCAATCGAGACGACCCCAACATAGGTCTCTGGCGACGGTTCTCTGGATGGAGGAATGTCCCTGATTGCTATACAGCCTAAAGCCCCATGACTGTCTCTGACGATATCGCAACCCTGGCCCGCTGGATGGCGGCAGATTTTAGCAACCAACAGCAAGCCTTTGACAATCCCCCCTTATTTGCTCATGTTCGCGCCTGTTTGCGCCCCCTGTCCCTAGACAACTTCGGTGGAGTTAGTTTTTATCTCGAACAGGCCTATCAATATGATCTAAATCGGCCCTATCGCACGCGAGTATTACGGATTAAACCTGAAGCTGAAGCAGACGCCAAGAGCTTAATCATTGAAAATTATGCGATTGAGCAAGCCGAGGAGTTTTTCGGGGCGTCACGGGACCCCCAACGCTTGTCTACCTTGACTCCTGAACGCTTAGAGCGTCTTTGTGGCTGTAACTTTGTGGTAGTGCGTCAAGACAATGGCTTTGAGGGAGTTGTCGAGCCGGGAAACAACTGTCGCGTTGAGCGCAACGGCCAAAGTACCTATCTTGACAGTCGCTTTGAAATCAGCGAACATCACTTCCGAACGCTCGATCGCGGACGCAATCTGGACACCGGAGAGCGGGTTTGGGGGTCGGTGGCCGGGGCGTTTGAGTTTGAGCGCGTGACGAGCTTTGCCCATGAACTGCGTCTGTAATCTTGGCCGTAATCTTGGCTGTAATCTCGGCTACAGTTGGGCGATCGCTCGGCAACAGCCCAAATTCCCACAGTCGCCAGATCTTACAGTCAAGCCCGGAAGCCCGGTGTCGCAAGGTACACCAAACCTGGTAGATTTAGCGAGTATCAGCTCAGCAATCGTATAACAAACCACAAGATGAAAGTACTTGTTATTGGCGGTGACGGTTACTGCGGATGGGCAACAGCACTCTACTTGTCCAATCGCGGTCACGACGTTGCCATTCTCGATAGTTTAGTCCGTCGTCACTGGGATTCACAGCTACAAATTGAAACCCTGACCCCCATTGCTCCAATTCAGCGCCGTATTCAACGCTGGTATGAGCTAACGGGAAAACGTATTGAGTTGTTTATTGGGGATATTAACGACTATCCCTTCTTGAGCGAGTCAATGCACCAGTTTGAGCCCTCAGCGGTGGTTCACTTTGGCGAACAGCGTTCGGCGCCGTTCTCGATGATCGATCGCGAACACGCGGTGCTCACTCAGGCCAATAATGTCATTGGCAACCTCAATCTGCTCTATATCCTCAAGGAAGACTTCCCCAATTGCCATTTGGTGAAATTGGGAACCATGGGTGAATATGGAACCCCCAACATCGACATCGAGGAAGGCTACATCACCATTGAACACAATGGCCGCAAGGATACTCTCCCCTATCCCAAACAGCCGGGTAGCTTCTACCATCTCAGCAAAGTCCACGATAGCCATAACATCCAGTTTGCCTGCAAAATCTGGGGCTTACGGGCCACGGACTTGAACCAGGGGATTGTCTACGGGGTGCTGACGGAGGAGACGGGGATGGACGAGTTGCTCGTCAACCGCCTCGACTATGATGGCGTGTATGGAACTGCCCTCAACCGCTTCTGTATTCAGGCGGCGATCGGCCATCCCTTGACGGTCTATGGTAAAGGGGGACAAACTCGCGCTCTACTCGATATCCGAGATACGGTTCGTTGTATCGAGATTGCTGTGGAAAATCCCGCTGATGCCGGTGAATTCCGCGTCTTTAACCAGTTTACGGAAATGTTTAGCGTCGCTGACTTAGCGGTGAAAGTGCAACAAGCTGGTGCATCTCTCGGCTTGAAGGTTGAGATCGATAATCTGGAAAATCCTCGGGTTGAGCTTGAAGATCACTATTTCAACGCCAAAAACACGAAACTCATTGATTTGGGATTGCAACCCCATACTCTTTCTGACTCGCTGCTCGATTCCTTGCTTAACTTTGCCATTAAGTACAAAGATCGGGTCGATAAAGACCAAATTCTCCCGAAAGTACGGTGGCGTCGTTAAGCGTTGGTTGTCCTCCAGGGTAAGCCGCAAGACAGCCAGCCCGGCCGCTTTGGGGGCAGTCTCGCAGACTGCCCCGCCCGCTTCTCCTATTCCCTCATCCCGGTCTAGTTCGTATGCGTATTGCTCTTTTTACTGAAACCTTCCTGCCGAAAGTCGATGGCATCGTCACTCGCTTACGGCATACTGTCGAACATCTACAACGTCTCGGGGATGATGTTCTCGTGGTCTCTCCGGATGGGGGACTAACCGAATATAAGGGCGCTCAAATTTTTGGCGTGCCAGGGTTCCCGCTGCCGCTGTATCCTGAGCTAAAATTGGCGGTTCCTAATCCCTCGATTCGCCCAGTGTTGGAGGACTTTAAGCCCGAGTTGATTCATGTAGTCAATCCGGCGGTGTTGGGGTTGGGGGGACTCTATTACGCCAAGTCGATGAATCTGCCTTTGGTGGCTTCGTATCATACCCATCTGCCCCAATATCTACAGCATTACGGTTTGGGAATGTTTGAGGAGGTGTTATGGGGACTGTTGCGATCAGCTCATAACCAGGCAGCGTTGAATCTCTGTACCTCCAGTGTCATGGTGCAGGAGTTGAGTTCTCATGGCATTGAACGGACCGATTTGTGGCAGCGAGGGGTGGATACGGAGATGTTCCAGCCGAGTTTGGCTAGTGAGATGATGCGATCGCGCCTCAGTGATGGCCATCCCGACTCGCCCCTGTTGCTGTACGTCGGACGACTCTCGGCAGAAAAGGAAATTGAGCAAATTCGCCCGGTGTTAGAGTCGATTCCCAATGCTCGTTTAGCGTTGGTGGGCGGTGGTCCCCATCAAGAAGCCCTGCAAGCCCATTTTGCGGGAACGGCCACGAAGTTTGTCGGTTATCTGCAAGGGTTGGAGTTGGCCTCGGCCTATGCGTCGGCTGATGCCTTTATTTTCCCCTCTCGCACCGAAACCCTCGGTTTAGTCCTACTTGAAGCTATGGCCGCCGGCTGTCCGGTGGTAGCGGCGGGAACCGGTGGTATCACGGATATTGTCACGGATGGCAAGAATGGCTATTTGTTTGATCCGACCGATGAGCGCGGGGCCGTGGCTGCCACGCAACGACTTCTAGCCAATCAAGAGGAACGCGATCTCCTACGAGGCCATGCCCGTCAGGAGGCTGAACGCTGGGGCTGGAATGCCGCCACTCAGCAGTTACAGCAGTTTTATCGTCAAGTGCTGACGAGACCTCGACTGGCCTCGGTGGCTTAGAGTTGCTCCATTAGCATAGTTTTGAGTTATTGTCAATCCCCAAAACCTTGTCGAGTGTGTCGATCGCCCAATCTGGAGTTTTTTATGACCGTGGGCGATCGCCACTATTGGCGCTGTCAGCATTGCCAGGCCACCCTATTAGCCGCCGAACAGCTCCCAGACCCAGACTTTGAGCGGCAACGCTACGAATTACATGAAAACACCGCCGATGACCCCGGCTATCGGGATTTTCTCAGTCGCCTCATCAGCCCCCTGTTGTCCCAACTTCATCCCGCTGAGCGAGGCCTAGACTATGGCTGCGGCCCCAATCCGGTTCTGGCACAAATGCTGCAAGAAGCGGGCCATCCCATGGCGATTTATGATCCCTTCTTTTTCGGCGATCGCAGCCCCCTCCAAGACCGCTACGACTTCATTACCTGCACCGAAGTCGTCGAACATTTCCACCATCCCGCCCAAGAATTTGACCAACTCACCACCCTCTTAAAGCCTAGAGGCTGGTTAGCAGTCATGACCAGCTTCCAAACCGAGGATGCCGCCTTCGCCAATTGGCACTATCGCCGTCACCCCACCCACGTCAGCTTCTATCGCGACTATACCTTTGAGGTAATTGCCCGACAATGGGGCTATCACTGCCAGATTCCTCGACGTAACGTCGTTCTACTCCAGAAAGTCTGACGCTCAACCTTCGCCATGACCCTGTTAGAGATGATCCCAACCCACCCAGTTGCCAATTTGCCTTCTGGGGTGTTATCGGCTACACTTTGACAGTCTTGTGAAAAATCTTAATAAAAATTACAACTTCAGGAGGCATCTGCCCTGTTCCGAAGCCAGACCCTGACTTCTACTTAATCTATGCAACTACTCCCTAGACCCTATACCCTCACCGTGAGGCGCGCAGGTAAACGACCCTTCGTCCTTTTGGTTGGTCTTCCCCTCAGACTTGCCGCAACAGCATTGGGAAGCCTAATCATCGGTGGGATAGGCCTCGCAGGACTGCAAACGTGGGACAACTATCAAGCTAACCAAGCAGAACTCGATCGCCGGGCCGAGGAAATCCTCCTACAAGTTGAAAGCCTCGAAGTTCAACTGCAAGAACTCAAAGAACGCTCGGGAATCTCCGAATCTCCCCCAGCCAACGATGAACTCGGACGTGGAGGTCCTGTCAGCCGTCCCCTGAAAGCCAGTGAACTCCTCAGCAGTGCTGAAACCCATGTCAGTCACCTGAGCCAAGAACTCAGCGATCGCGTTCAGCCGGCCCTAGAAGAAACCCTAGAACTCGAAAAAGCCATTCCCCAGGGGATTCCCCTCAAAATTCCCACCCAGGTTACCTCAGAGTTTGGCAAACGACAAAACCCCTTCGGCTTCAACAAAGAATTTCACAACGGTATCGACTTCGCCGGAACCATCGGCGATCCCGTCATCGCCACCGCCTCAGGAACCGTAACTCATGCCGGTTGGGGAGTCGGCTACGGTAAGTACGTTGAAGTCAATCATAGTAACGGCTACGTTAGCGTATATGCTCACTTATCTGAAATTTCCGTAGAATGGGGAGATGAGGTCGAACCCGGAGACGAAGTGGGATTGCTCGGCAATACCGGACGTTCGACTGCTCCCCATTTGCACTATTCTATTTTTGAGGACAACGAGGCGATCGACCCACAACCGTTTCTTGTCCGGCGTTCAGGTTTGACTCGGGCCTGGCTTCCCAACGAATCAGAAGCCCCCGTCACGGCACCCGTCGCCAATTAAACAGCCAATTAAACAAGTTTGCCCAACAGGATAACTACCCTATGACTGCTACACAAACCAAATTTCCCATTGATTTAGGTGCGTACAAACCCCTACAACTTGACCCTAAGGTTAAAACCCTAACTGACGAGCAACGGGCAACCCTGAAAGCCAACATCCAACTGATGCGGGATGCCATTATCTTCTTCACCGCCACCGGTGCAGCACGCGGCGTTGGCGGACATACCGGTGGCCCCTATGACACCGCGCCAGAAGTGGCCATCCTCGATGCCTTTTTCCGAGGCAGCCCCGATAACTTTGTCCCCATCTTCTTCGACGAAGCCGGACACCGGGTGGCCACCCAATATCTCATGGCGGCCCTCTATGGTGACTTACCCGCTGAACAACTGGTGCGTTACCGGGAAGCTCACGCCAAACTCCCCGGCCACCCCGAATTGGGACTAACCCCCGGTGTGAAGTTCAGTTCTGGACGCTTGGGCCATATGTGGTCCTATGTGAACGGAGTGGCGATCGCCAACTCCCCCAAAGTCGTCTGCTGTCTGGGGTCTGACGGCTCCCAACAAGAAGGCAACGACGCCGAAGCCGCCCGCTTTGCCGTGGCTCAAAACCTCAACGTCAAACTCTTCGTCGATGACAACGACGTCACCATCGCCGGTCATCCCTCCGACTATCTCCCCGGCTTCAGCGTCGCCCAAACCCTCAAAGGCCACGGCTTAACCGTCCTAGAAGGCGACGGCGAAGACATCGACGACCTCTATCGCCGGATGTGCGAAGCCATCACCGCCACAGGACCTGTGGCCGTGGTCAACAGCCGCAAAATGGCCGTAGGTATCGAAGGCATCGAAGGCTCCACCCATGGCCACGACGTGATTCCCGTTGATGCCGCTCTCAGCTACCTGAAAGCGCGTGGCCAAGATGCGGCCGTCAGCTTCCTCGAAGGCATCGAAAAACCCAAAAACCCCAACAGCTACCTCGGTTCTGGCGACAAACTCGGCTCCAACCGCAACGTATTTGGTCAAACCGTTGCCGAAATCCTCTCGGCCATGGATGCCGACACCCGCAAGAAGAGCGTTCTCTGCATCGACAGTGACCTCGAAGGCTCCTGCGGTTTAGGACATATCCGTAAAGCTGCCCCCGATATCTACGTCAGTGGTGGGATTATGGAACGCAGCAACTTCTCCGCCGCCGCAGGGTTCGGCATGGAAACCGGCAAACAGGGGATTTTCGGGACTTTCAGTGCTTTCCTAGAGATGTGTATCTCGGAAATCACCATGGCCCGGTTGAACTACTCCAACGTTCTCTGTCATTTCTCCCACTCGGGGATTGACGACATGGCCGACAACACCTGCCACTTCGGCTTGAACAATATGTTCGCCGACAATGGCTTTG
>P_2C_Liq_1_UnCtyDRAFT_1000093_pt1 | contig 35382 bp, 28 predicted proteins | sample Pon2CUnioCityCA_2_FD_10234 | JGI IMG/M metagenome (IMG submission 10234) | reverse complement strand
TTTTATAATCACCGATTTTTATTCAGAAAGTATTACCGGCCAGTATGACCTTACTGCTAAGATCTTATCTGTGCCTTTAGCGCTTATATCAATTGCCCTATCTCAGGTTTTAGTTCAAAAGATTGTTGAACAAAGAAATAACTCAAAACCAATAGTGAGTATTTTAAAACCTGTTTTTCTAACGCTTTTGAGTTTGTCGGCCCTCGGGGTTTTAGTGGTTCACTTTTTTGGAGAAAGTATCTTTGTGTTTGCCTTTGGAGAGCAATGGAAATTGGCAGGTGAGCTTTCGACTTACCTCATTTTTATTTATGGAATAAGGTTTATTGTTTCGCCTATGACATCTGTTTTCATTGCCTTAGAAGAGATAAAAATCAGCAGTATTTGGCAAGTTTGTTATTTTGGTGCAATTTTATCTCTTTACTTACTTAAAGGCTGCGACCTGATCACATTTATATCTTACTTCATTTTGATTGATGTTATTGCTTACAGCGTTTATGGTATTTTGATAATTATGATTTCAAAAAAGCATGATGGCTCACTCTCTTAAAGAAAACCCTTTTCTTCTCAGACACTCTGCTATTAGCCTTTATATTTTGATCTTGTTTTGGCTAGCGTTTGGGGTTTACCAAGAGAGCGGTATGGAATACGTGGATATAATAGTATATCATGGGCTTTTTATCACAGTCTTTTATGCAGCTTTATTCTTCCTCTCTGATAAACTCGACTTTTCAATTCATAGTAAAACAATAAGTCCTGCGATAAGCGATAAATACAAGTACAAGGCAGTTAAAGTCTTGAGTTTGGTTTGTTTTACATTTATCGGGTTCCATTTTGTGAAATTAGGCTTTGTGCCCGCCATAAAGGCGATAGGGAATGATAGTATGCTCGAGATTGCGAACATCCGCAGGGACATCACTGCCGAATCCCCTCTATTGACCAATTATATTTCAAGCATTATTCTTAAAGGAATACTGCCTTTTATCCTGCTGTATTTTGCCGTAAAGAATAATAAACTGTTCTTCAGTATCACACTCTTGATAGGAAGTTTCTATTGTTTTGGCTTGATGCAGAAAAGCTTCATAATCATATTAGTAATCCCAAGTTTGATCTATGTTTCGGTGAAAAAAAAGTGGCTCTACGTGTTCACGAATGTTTTGGTAATCGTGAGCGTAGTTATATCCTTGGGTTTGATCGCCAACCAGGGTGATTCTCCAGAATTGAAAAGCAAAAAGCCTGATGGTGAAGAAAAGGTTGGGGTGTTAGATTTAGTGGGAGGAATTAAAGACAGGGTTCTATATGTACCGGGAAAAGTCGTAGCCAATTGGTTTCAACTCATTCCAGATGAGAAGCCTTTTTTACATGGTGATGGATATAATTTTTTGGCTAAACTAAGGGGTCGAGAATACACCGATTACTCAGTTGAACTTTATCCAATTATGTATCCAGAATATGCAGAAGTAGGCTATAAGGGAACTGTAAATACGGCAACATTCGTTTACGATTATGCTAACTTTGGACTGAAAGGAATTATGATAGGAGGAGTCTTTCTGTCTCTTTTCATGGTTGTTCTTGAAAACCTTTTTGTACATGATCAGTTGCTAAAATTTAGCTTGAATCTTTTCCCAATGGTCTTGTTATCCTCCACCGCTTTATCAACACTGCTGTTTTCAGGAGGCTGGTTTTTTCTAATAACATTATATATCCTATTTTTAAAAAAAGACTATTAAAAACTGAATGTGCGGAATAACTGGAGTAATTGAGAAGTTAGGTCAGAAGGTTGACAGGCAAAAGGTAAAGGAGGTTAATAGATCAATTAGCCATAGAGGGCCTGATAGCGAAGGTTATTTTTGGGGCAATAACTTTTCATTTGGTCATAGAAGACTTTCTATTATTGGTTTAGGAGAAGAGGGGCACCAACCGATGCACGATGAAGCTTCTTCAGAAAATGTACTAATATTCAATGGAGAAATATACAACTACATAGAGCTTAAAAAAGAGCTCATTCAGAGCGGATTCTCTTTTCAAACCTCCACCGACACAGAGATTATTTTAAAGGCTTATGCCCATTGGGGGTCCAGTTGTGTCAATCACTTTAATGGCATGTGGGCTTTTGCCTTATGGGACAAGAAGAAGAACATCATTTTTTGCAGTAGAGATAGATTTGGGATCAAACCGTTTTATTACAGAAATGCTAAAGAAAACTTTGTCTTTGGATCTGAAATAAAGCAAATCTTACCCTACCTAGAGGATGTTGTGGCCAATAAAAAGGTCTTAATCGATTACCTTGTAGCTGGGCTTGAAGAGCACACAGACGGTACTTTTTTTAGTGAAATAAATAAGTTAGCTGGAGGGCATAATCTGATCTACGACCTAAATACGCATCAATTCAAGATTGAAAAGTATTATTCCATTCGGTTTAAAAACCTTCAAGATAGAGATGAAGAAAGTTCAATTAAACTATATAAGGAGCAATTAAATAAAGCAGTTAAGTTGCGACTAAGATCCGATGTGAAGGTTGGTAGCTGCTTAAGCGGAGGTTTAGATAGTTCATCAATCACTGCCATTGCCTCAAGCTTATATCAGTCTGAAACGGATAAGTTCAATGCCATTCATGCAATTTCTAGAGATAAAAATACGGATGAAAGCAGCTTTGCAGAAAGTGTAGCAAAGCATTGTCAAGTTAAGTTGAATAAGATCGAGCCCAGCATAAACGACTTTAAACAGAACTTAGACGAAGTAATCTACACACAAGAAGAGCCGTTTGGAAGCCCGTCTATTTTCATGCAATATTTTGTAATGAAAAAAGCCAAAGAAATAGACTGTAAAGTACTTTTAGATGGGCAAGGAGGAGATGAAACCTTANTGGGTTATGAAAGCTATTATCCTGCTTATTTAAAAAGTTTGGCCCTTAAGGAAAAAATTAAAGAGTTTTTTAACTCAAGTAAGAACTCTAAACTAAGCTTATTAGAACTGTTAAAATACTACCTCTATTTTACCAACTATAAGCTAAGGCTTCGAAGGATTAAAAAGAAAAATAATTTCTTTAAAAAGGAGGTGCTTCAAAAATATGAGAGTACGGTCATTGAGGAGCAGAGTATCAACTATGCTAACATAGAGGATCTTCAAGTTCAAGAAATTGTAAAAACTCAATTGCCCCATTTACTCAAATACGAGGATAAGAACTCAATGAAAAATTCAATTGAGACTAGGCTACCTTTTATTGACTTTGAGACTTTAGAATGTGCCTTATCTTTGAACAATCGTTTTAAAATAAACCAGGGGTGGACTAAGTATTTATTGAGAAAAGCCGTTGAGCGATTATTGCCAAAATCTGTAGTATGGCGGAAGAACAAATTAGGATTTAATGCTCCTGAAGAAAGCTGGCTTGGTGAAATTCAAAGTGAGATGGAGGAGTCCATTAAAGCTTCTAAAATTCTTAAAGAGTTAATTGATCTAAATAAATTAAACTTCACAAAGTTGGACAAGAGAGCAAAGTGGAGATTATATAACGTATCGAAATGGGAGTCCTTGTATAATGTCAGCATCAAATAAAGTTTGTCACCTTACCTCTGTTCATAGAGATGGGGATGTCAGGATCTTTCATAAAGAATGTACAAGTTTAGCCGAAGCTGGGTTTGAAGTTTATTTGATAGTTCCAAACACATCAAGTAGAATGGAGAAGGGTGTGAACATCGTTTCATTTGAGTCTAAGCCTAAGTCACGCTTAAGTAGAATGCATCACACCGTAAATAGGGTGCTTAATGAAGCCTTAAAGGTAGATGCAGAAATTTACCACATTCATGATCCGGAACTGCTTAGAATAGTGGGCCCTTTAAAACGAAAAGGGAAAAAAGTCATTTATGATGCACATGAAGACTTGCCCCGTCAAATTCTTGCCAAACATTGGATTCCTTTGCCTCTTAGAAAGGTAATTGCAAATTTATCTGAAAATGTAGAGAACAGATGGGCCTCTAAATGCGATGCAATAGTAACCGCAACCCCTTTTATAGAAGAAAGGTTTAAGCAAGTAAATTCAACTACAGTTGCGGTAAACAACTTTCCAATTTTAAAAGAACTTAGTTTAGATACAAAAAGAGATGCAAGCAGCGTAGGAACAGTTTGTTATGTTGGTGGAATTACACAAACGCGCGGCATTATTGAGCTTTTGGAAAGTTTAAAGTACACTAAGGCCAGGCTCCTATTGGCGGGCGAATTTCTGGAAGAGAATCTTAAAGAAACTGCAATACAAATAGAGGGTTGGCAGAAAACCGAAGAATTGGGTTTTTTGGATAGGGAAGGAGTAAAAGGAGTATATCAAAGATCACAAATTGGCATAGTTACGCTTCACCCCATTTCAAACTACCTTGATTCACTTCCCGTAAAAATGTTTGAGTACATGCTTGCAGGACTGCCCGTAATAGCCTCTAACTTTAAATTGTGGAAATCAATAATCGAGGAGCATGAATGTGGTATTTGTGTTGACCCATTAAACCCAAGAGCAATAGGTGAAGCGATAGACTATTTAATCGATCATCCTGAACTTGCCACTAAAATGGGTGAAAACGGTAAAGCCTTGGCCTTGGAAAAATACAATTGGGGCTTCGAAGAACAAAAGTTACTGGGCATATATGAACAACTTCGAAAAAAATAACTAGAAAATTGAAACTACTCATACATACTCAATATTTTCCCCCAGAAGTAGGTGCTCCGCAAAATCGGCTTTTTGAACTAGCCTTAAGGCTGAAAAAGTTAGGAGTTGAGGTGACGGTATTAACCGCTATGCCGAATTATCCCGCTATGGAAATTCATCCTGAGTATAAAGGTAAAAAGTACGTGTTTGAGGAGATAGAAGGTTTAAAGGTTCACCGATCGTCGATTTATGTTACCACTTCAAAGTCATTAGTGAAACGGTTATTGAATTATTTCTCTTTTGTTTGGACAAGTTATTGGGTTGGGCGTTCCAAGCTTGAAAGAGAATATGACTTTTTGCTTTGTGAGTCCCCTCCGCTATTTCTTGGCATGTCAGCCTTTTTGCTTTCAAAAGCTAAAAAAGCCAAATTTATTTTTAACGTTTCTGATCTATGGCCTGAAAGTGCAGAGAAGTTGGGTTTGGTGACGAATAAGTTTTTTCTCAGAATGGCTCAATACCTAGAGGAGTTTTTATATAAGAAAGCTCAGCTTATAAGCGGACAAACCCAAGGCATAGTAAAGAATATCAAGCAGCGCTTCCCTGAAAAAGACCTTTATTGGTTACCCAATGGAGTAGACCTTTCTTACTACGATCCGGATAAAGTGACTTCTAAGTGGAGGGAGGAAAATGGATTTAATCAATCAGATAAACTGTTTTTATATGCAGGAATAATTGGTCATGCGCAAGGGTTAGAAGTTATTTTGAAGGCGGCTAAAACCTTAAGCAGTCGAAGCGAGTGTAAATTTATTTTGTTGGGCAGTGGACCTTGTAAAAAAGAGCTTCAAGAATTAAAAAGCAAGTGGCAATTGGACAACGTAATTTTCAAAGATGTAGTTAGTAAAAAAGAGATGCCATTTATTGTTAAGGCAGCTGATGTAGCGCTGATACCACTCAGAAAACTCGATCTATTTAAAGGAGCTATCCCCTCAAAGGTATTTGAAAACTTAGCTATGAGAACACCAATAGTTTTGGGTGTGGAAGGAGAGGCTAAAGACTTGTTTATAAAGGAAGGGAACGCAGGGGTTTTTTATGAGCCTGAGAACGCAACAGAAATGGCGGAAGCTATCGAAAAACTGCTGAATACGGATGGCTTGATCGAAGAGCTAGGAGAAAATGGGAGAAGATACGTGCACGACAACTTTAATCGTGATGCCTTGACAATGGCATTTTATCAAAAGCTGAAATCAATAGCATGAAAGTAATAACAATAGTAGGAGCAAGGCCACAGTTCATAAAAGCAGCAGTGGTCAGTCGAGCGTTAAAAGAAAGGGGTATAGAAGAGATTATCATCCATACAGGGCAGCATTTTGATGCAAATATGTCAGAGGTCTTTTTTAAAGAGATGCAAATCCCTAAACCAACATACAATCTGGATATTCATGGTTTAAACCATGGTGCTATGACAGGTAAGATGTTGGAAAAGATAGAGGAGTATCTACAAAAGGAGAGACCTGATGTAGTTTTGGTTTATGGTGATACCAATAGCACACTAGCCGGCGCTTTGGCAGCGCAAAAAATCCATATTCCGGTTGCTCATGTAGAGGCTGGCTTGAGAAGTTTTAATATGCAAATGCCCGAAGAGGTTAACCGGATTTTAACTGACCGAATATCTTCCGTTTTATATGCGCCAACTATTCAAGCAAGAGAAAACCTTTTAAAGGAAGGCTACCAGAGTTTTAATATTGAAATTGAAGTGGTTGGAGATGTTATGCTTGATGCAGCTTTATTTTATGCAAAGCAAGTGAAGAAAGAAAATAAGCAAGAAGCGTTTTTTCTTTGCACTTTGCACCGTGCTGAAAATACAGACAATTTAGAGCGATTAAGCTCATTGGTCGAGGGCTTGAATGAAATTCACAAAAAAATAAAGGTGATCCTTCCTCTTCATCCAAGAACTGCTCATGTGATCAAAAAGCATGACCTAACCCTAGAAGTTGAAACGATAGAGCCTCAAAGCTATTTTGGAATGATTGGTCTCCTTCAGTCTTGTAAAGCTGTGATTACAGATAGTGGAGGACTTCAAAAAGAGGCTTTTTTCTTTAAAAAACCTTGCATCACTATGAGAGACCAAACAGAGTGGGTTGAACTTGTAGAAAACGGCTATAATACCCTTGTTGGAGCTGATAAGAATGAGTTAGTAAAAGCGGCTATCAATAAACCTTTTGATCAACTCAATTTTACTGACCAGCTTTATGGAAATGGTGATGCAGGAATTAAAATTGTTGATTCACTGATTCGAAAATTCTCTTGATTAAAGATTAAATGATTGAGAAATTAAAAAAGAACCATTTTTTCTACGCTGCTGCTTTTTTGCTCGCTGTTATGCCTGTAGACTTTTTAGTGGCACCGGCAATTGTGGTTCTAGTGATTTCTTGGAGCTTTCATAGCTCAATTCAGCAAAAAACCAATCACTTTAGGCAAAATGCGCTAAAAGTATCGCTGCTCTCATTGCCATTTCTGGTCTACTTAGCCGGTATGCTGAACTCAGAAAATCAATCCTTTGGATGGATGGATATTGAAATTAAATTTTCCATGGTTCTCTTTCCACTCATTCTCGGCACTGCTAGAGCATTCACTGTGCAAGAAAAAAGACAGTTATTGCGCTACTTTATTTATTCCATGACAATTTGTGGTTTGATAAGCGCTGCGTATGGCTTTAACAAATACGGATCTATACCTACATACACTCGGTTTAACCTTCTTTTACATCCAGGATATATGGCGATGTATGCAAACTTTGCTTTGATAGCCATATTGAACCAATTTAACCAAACAAAAGGCCTTCATAAGACATTCCTGACGATCGCTTTTGTCCTTTTAAGTGCAACGGTCTGCCTAACGCTAAGTAAGCTTGGGTTAATTTTTTGGGGTATCCTTATTTTGTTTGTCGTGATCTACAATGTCTTTATTGTAAAAAGCAAGTTCTTGGTCATGGTCGCTATAGCGATATTAGCAACTTTAATGATCTTTTCTGCCTACAAGTTTCTTCCAGAACTTAGCCAGCGTTTTTATTGGGCTAACCAAGCACTTGAAGGTGAAAACAAGGTTGATATCTCGACCACAGAAAGCACACAAGTTCGAATACTAATATGGGGAGAAAGCTGGGATTTGCTCAAAGAAAACCTATGGTTTGGTACTGGGACCGGTGACATTAAGGATGAGCTACTTCTTAAATATGAGAAAGCCGGCATGACAGGAGCTTTAGAAAAAAGACTAAATGTTCACAATCAATTCTTACAAGTTCTCACTGCCTTGGGCCTAATTGGCTTTTCTTTCTTCATGATCGGCTTCTTGTACCCCCTTTTTCTCGCCTTGCGATCCAAGCAGTATCTTTATTTGTTCTTTATGATTTTGATCGCGACCAACTTTTTCGTTGAGTCTATGCTTGAAAAACAAGATGGAGTCGTTTTTTATGCTTTTTTGAATAGTTTTCTATTTTTTAGCAGTAAATCAGGAAAAGAAAACAGACTTAACTCATAATCTTTGAGATGGTTTTGAATATGATTCTAAGATCATAAGCTAGNCTCTGTTTCTCAATATACTCAAGATTTAATTCGAGTTTCGCCGGCATTATTTCTTCTATGTAAGTTTTTTCAGGATTTTTAGCTTTTCCTAAAAGTTCGTTTTCATTCAGGTAGTTAAGAGAGGCAAGGTCGGTTAAGCCAGGTTTAACCTGAAGAACTTGCTGTTGTTTTTTGGTGTATAGATCCACGTATTTTTTTACTTCAGGCCGAGGGCCAACCACGCTCATATCATTGAGCATGATGTTGATTAATTGAGGGAGTTCATCTAATTTGTATTTTCTCAAGTAGTAGCCAACACGAGTAACCCTAGGGTCTCTCCCGCCAACGGTAATTAGTCCTAATTGGTCAGCATTTACGCTCATCGTTCTAAACTTCCACAACAAGAAAGGCTTTCCATTTTTACCTATTCTTTCTTGTTTATAGAACACCCCACCTTTTGAGTCGGCGATGATCAATAAAGCGATTAGCAGTGTAATGGGAAGTAGTAAAAGGAAAACAGTAAGAGAAGAAAGCAGATCAAAAATCCTCTTTAACATTATTCGATGATCTTTTTCACTGCATTTTTCACTGCCATGCAAACCGTTTCAACCTGATCGTCTGTTAAGTCATAATAAACAGGTAAGGTGATTTCTCTGCTATAATTATTAAAAGCTACCGGATAGTTCTCCATTTTGTAGCCCATATTTTTATATTGCGTAAGCAGTGGAAGTGGACGGTAATGAACATTAACTGAAACTTCTTGATCGAAGATTTCTTGTATAATTTGGTCTCTTTGGGCTTCTGTTATGCCTTTTATTCTAAGTAAATAAAGGTGATAAGAGCTTTCTCTATCTTCTTTTTTGTAAGTGGGTAATTGAGCCCAAGCTTCATTTTCAAAAGCTTTTGTGTATTGATCAAAAATCTCTTTTCTTCTAGGTATGGTTTCGCTATCGTAGCGCTTTAGCTCAACTAATCCTAAAGAAGCTAAAATGTCTGTCATGTTTCCCTTATAACCGGCCTCAACTACATCGTATTTCCAAGCCCCTTTGCCTGTTTTGGCTAAGGCGTCCTTGCTTTGACCGTGCAAAGACTTTATGTTGAGCGACTGATAAATTCTGTCATGTTCAAAAGGCTCGGGAAAGTTCATAGCAATTGCTCCACCTTCACCTGTGGTTAGGTTTTTCACAGCATGAAAAGAAAAAACGCTAACATCTGCCTGAGTCCCACTTTTAAGACCATTGTAAAGCGCCCCGAGACTGTGAGCAGCATCTGTCATTAACAAAGGGCGTCCAAGTTTTGTCTGGTTTTCGCCCTCAGGCTTGAATAAATCCTTTACTTCTTTGCTTTTTATAAACTTCTTGATAGCGTCGTAGTCACATGGATAACCTCCAATGTCAACGGGAATAATGGCCTTGGTTCTGGAATTGACTTTTTTCTTTACTTCTTCTAGGTTTATGCTGAAATCATCTAAGCAGTCGACCATTACAGGCTTAGCTCCGCAGTGTACCACCACATTTGCTGTTGAACAATATGTGTATGCAGGCAAGATTACCTCATCTCCTTCTTTTACATCAAACCAACGAAGGATCATTTCCATACCGAAAGTAGCAGAGTTAACACATAGCGTTTTGGGCACAGCGCAATAGGCTGACAGGTCTTTCTCAAGCTGTTTCGTTTTCGGTCCTGTGGTAATCCATCCTGACTTTAGAGTGTCAACTACCTCGTCAATAATTTCCTGATAGATTTTGGGTGGGGAAAATGGAATCATAATAAATTTTTCAGCAGCGGAATTATCACATTAAATTGGTTCAAAAACCACCATTAAACCGTGGTTTTTTCTTTATCAAGCTTTTGGTAAACTGAGTTGTTGCTTATGTATTCAGGCACAAGCTCTTTTAATACTTTTACTAGTTCTATTTCATCTTTTTGGTTTATTCCTTCCTCAAGTAATTTAACTTTTTCCTCGACTTCTTCTAGGCCGTACTTCGCAACCTTAGCAATCATAATCTGAGGGTGGTGAGTGGGTAGCGTATTCTCTTCATCATTCAAGAGTTCTTCATAGAGCTTTTCACCCGGTCTTAAACCTGTAAATACAATCTGAATGTCTTTTCCTTCCTCTAAGCCTGAGAGTTTGATCATTTGCCTAGCCAAGTCCGTTATTTTGACCGACTCGCCCATATCAAAAATATAAATATCACCTCCTTTACCGGATGATCCAGCTTCTAGCACCAATTGACAAGCCTCAGGAATGGTCATAAAATAGCGTGTAATTTCTGGATGTGTAACTGTTAATGGTCCTCCTTGTTCGATTTGCTTTTTGAACAGAGGAATAACCGAACCATTAGATCCCAGCACATTACCAAATCTGGTAGTTATAAAATTGGTTTTAGAACTTTTATTTAAAGCTTGAGTATAAATTTCAGCTACCCTTTTGCTGGCTCCCATAACATTGGTAGGGTTTACTGCTTTATCGGTAGAAACCATTACAAAGGTTTCTACTTTAAAATCATGCGAAAGATTGGCGATCAATCTTGTTCCTAAAATATTGGTATAAATTGCTTCAGTTGGGTTATTTTCCATTAAAGGAACATGCTTGTAGGCAGCAGCATGGTATACTATTTCAGGTTTTTCTTTTTCAAAAAGGGCATGCATTCTATGTTTGTTGCAGATATCTCCAATAACTATTTCGATACATTCAGCCTGCTTATTGGCTGAAAGTTCCATTTCCAATTCATATAAGTCAGACTCTGCCTGATCTACTAACAACAAACGGCGTGGCTTATAATTAATCGCTTGTCGCACAATCTCGCTTCCTATAGAGCCTGCCGCCCCTGTTATGAGTACTACTTTGTCCTTTATTTGATTTTTTATGGTTTCTTCAGAAAGCAAAATGGGGTCTCTCCCCAAAAGGTCACCAATTTTTACCTGCCTGATTTGCTTTACGCTCAATTCTCCATTGATCCATTTATTAGCAGGAGGAACATTTAAGGTTTGTACCCTATGGTTTAGGCAGCTGGTGATAATTTGGTTTAATCTAGTTTTACTCAAGTTGGCTGTAGAGATGATCAAATGGCTAGCTTTCTTTTCGCTTAGTACCTCATCAAGTAATTTACCGTTATATATGGGCTTGTTCTCAAGTTTTCTCTTGCTTTTGGCTTTGTCGTCATCAACGAAACCAATTACATTGTAATTGCTTTTTGGATCCCTATCAATCGTTCTTTTCGCTATAACTCCTGCTTCACCTGCCCCAAAAATCAAAACAGGAGTTTTCTCAGTGTTTGGGTTACTAAAGTTATCATACATCAGTTTAAAAAATGCCCGAGCTGTAATCATTAAGAAAGAGGACAAAAGGAATTCGAGTATAACAATTGAGAATGGAATAATAAACACCTTGCTGATACCATAAGACACTCCATTAGACATGGCGATNATNAGACTGCCTGCAAAGCAAACAATCAAAACCTTCCTGGCATCGTCAGTATTAGTGTAACGTATGTAGCTGGCATATTGCTTACCAAGAAAAAAGCTCAACGCTCTAATGCCTAAGATAGTGGCAACCGCATATTTAATAAAAGGCAGTTCAGTGCTAGGAATGCTAAAGTTGAATCGAAGCATGTAGGCCATGAAAATTGCTGTGCCAACAATTGCTATGTCAATTAAGAAAATTGCCCAGCGCGGAGTATTTGACTTAAAAATCAAATTCTTGACCATCTTGTAAAATTAAATATTATTTATCTCAGGCTTAGGATTGCTTTAACATAGGCTTTTTCTAGGACTTGTTTATTCTCCTCAGTTTCTAGCTGCTTNAATACGTGTAGAAAGAATCAGTTTTTACNCTACTTACGATACGTTAAAAGTAAGNCAGTAACATTTGGTTTTGATTGGAAAAAATCAAGGACTTTTAGTTGAAATTACTTTTGTCAATTTTAATTTTTACTGAGCTGAGCAGCTATCTTTCTATCATTCGCCAATCGGGGCAATTTATTTTGTCCGCCTAANTTTCCTTGGCTTTTCATGTAAAGTTGAAAACTTCCTTTAGGTAAGCGTTTGATTTTAAGTGGCTGTAGTACCTTACCATTNATAAGGTCTTTATAATATGGGTTTTGCTTCTGCATTTCTTGGTCAAGCGCCTTCGCNAAATGGCCTAGATCTTCAATCTCATCCATTTCAATAAACCATTCATGGTAGGGTAGGCCTTCCTTAGGTTCCACTTCAGGAGCGAGGTGAAATTCATAAACAGAGACTTTGCTTTGTTCAGAGGCGTTTTTTATAGCTCGCTCAACTTCTTCAGCAATTACGTGCTCACCAAAAGCAGAGGTGTAATGCTTAATTCTTCCGCTTACCACTATGCGATATGGCTGTAAAGAAGTGAAACGCACAAGGTCTCCAATACTGTATGCCCAAAGTCCCGCATTGGTGCTGAGCACAATTGCATAATTCTTGTCTAATTCTACTTCAGATAGCTTTAGGCGGCTTGGATTTTCATCGTGCACTTCATCGGCAGGGATGAATTCGTAAAACATCCCCGAATTCAATAAAAGCAGCATCCCGTCGGCGCTTTGGCTATCTTGGTACGCTATAAAACCTTCAGANGCAGGATATAACTCAATAGCATCAACTTTTTTACCAATTAACTTTTCCATAACTCCTCGGTAGGGAGCATAATTCACCCCTCCGTAGATAAAAAGCGAAAAGTTTGGGAAAATGTCTGCAACGGTACCTTTTCCGCTCTCCTCTATCAGTTTTTCAAAATACATCTGCACCCATGGAGGGATTCCACTGATCAGCCGCATATCCTCTTTTACTGTCTCTTTGCAAATGGCTGTTACTTTTTCTTCCCAGTCTTCAATGCAATTGGTTGAAAATGATGGCATGCGATTTTTTTGCAAATATCCCGGCACATGGTGAGCTACTATTCCTGATAATCTTCCTGTGGGAATGGCACCTGAATGATCAAGCTCGGGGCTTCCTTGCAGAAAGATCATTTTACCATCTACAAACTTCGCCTTGCCAGTTTCTGCAATGTAGTGCAGAATTGCATTTCTGGCCGCATTGATGTGATGGGGAATAGACTCTTTAGTAAGGGGAATGTATTTTGCTCCTGAGGTAGTACCTGAGGTTTTGCTGAGGTAAATTGGCTTACCCGGCCATAAAACNGAACTCTCTCCTTTAACTATGCGGTCAAAGTAGGGTTTCAGCTTTTCGTAATCCCTAANTGGCACCTGCTTTTTATAGTCTTCATAGCTTTTTATTTCATGGAAATTGTGGTCTTTGCCAAAGGCGGTTCCTCTTCCTTGACTCACTAGCTCCTTAAACACCTTTTCTTGGGTTTCATGAGGGCTATTGGCCCACTTTTGTGTTTGCCTTTTTACCCAAAAAGCTACTAGCTTACTTAAGCGCGACTTTAAGCTCATCTAATTGAAATTGATAAATTTCATTGGATCAACTGGGGAGCCATTTTTCCATAGTTCAAAGTGAAGATGTGGACCGGAGCTTAACTCACCCGTATTGCCAATAATGGCGATGGGGTCTCCTGCTTTCACTTGGTCACCTGTTTTCTTCAATAAAACAGAATTATGCTTGTATACAGAAATTAGGTCGTTTTGGTGTTGTAATTGAATTACGTAGCCTGTTTCAACCGTCCAATCGGCAAAAATAACCGTACCTTCTAAAGTGGCTTTGATCGCTTCATTCTTTGGAGCAACTATGTCAATCCCAAAGTGCTCTTCGCTTGGGCTAAATAGACTGGTAACGCTTCCTTTTAATGGTGCAAAAAAATACATCTTAGCTGCAGTATTTTCACTACTACTGCTATTGTTTTTCAAGGAATATGAATCTTCTCGTTCTACATAATCTCTAAGAATAGAGTCTTCTTTTGATTTCACAGCAGGGTTTGCCGCTTCTTTTGGTTTTACGCTGCTCTCGTTGGTGTCAGCTTTCATTACTTGTGGGTCTTCTCCTTTAAGTATAGCAGAAATATTGCTCAAATAGATTTCATTTTGAGCTAACTCATGCTCCAAAGAGTCGCTTTTAAGCACCATTTTAGTAAGGTCTTCGCGCAGGCTAACATCTGTGTAGCCGGGAATGTATTCTCTTAAAGGAGTAAAAACAATGATGACTACAACCGTGCCCATAAGTACAACTGACAGGCTAAGGATTAAGGTAAAAATGTTGAGAGGAGACAATCGATAAGAAAAGCGTTCTTCAAAAGTTGCATCGTTCAAAATCACCAAACGATATTTGTTTTTGAGCTTCTTAAATAATTTTTTCTTTTTTTCTTCTTTCGACATAATAAGGTAGCACGAAATTAAAGCACACGCAGCTAATGTATGATAAGCTTAACAATCTTTACAGATTAACTAACTTTGAAAAAGCAAAGTTTAGCATAATAAATTGATACAAATAGCTTTATTACATTCCTACTAGGTACAATTTGAAGAATCTATTTTCCCTTTATGCCCTTCTGATCTTGCTAATTGTTTCTTGCTCGAGAGAAAAAGATACCATGGTTTCCCGTGCCTATCACAATACAACAGCACGCTACAATGGGTATTTCAATGCCAGAGAGATCATGCGTGAGCAGGAAGCTCGATTGGAAGAGCAGCAAGTTGATGACTACTCACAGTTGTTGCCAATCTTTATTGTTCCCAACGAAAAGAAAGCACAAAGCATGTTTCCCGACATGGATCTTGTGATAGAGAAGTGTTCAGAGGTAATTGATCGCCATAGCATGTATATTAAGCGAGAGGAACATGTAAAATGGATTGACGATAGCTATATTTTAATTGGGAAAGCAAGATTTTACAAACAAGAGTATGGTTTAGCGGAAGAAACATTTTTATACGTTTACCAAGCCTTTAAAAGAGATGAAAGGCGCTACGCCGGCTTAAATTGGCTTATTAGAACCTACATAGAAACAGAAGAATGGGATAAAGCCGAGGAGTTTATTGATCTAGCTGAGGATGAAAGAAGAAAATATCCTGACGACTTACTTGGGATGTATCATGCCGCAGTGGCCGACTTTTGGATCAGGAGGGACCAAGACTTCCCAAAGGCCATTCAAAACTTGCAGGAAGCCATTAAGTACGAAGAAGACAAAGACCAAAAAAGGCGCTTAACCTTTGTTTTAGCGCAGATTTATCAAGAGCAAAGAGACTATGCAGCAGCTACCCGACTTTATACTCAAGTATTGAAACTAAATCCATCTTATGTGATGCGATTTAATGCTAGAATCAACCGCGCAATAGCTTATGACGTTTCAACTTCAGGTAGTGACGATATAAAAAAAGAGTTGCGTAAGATGCTGAAAGATGCAAAAAATGAAGAGTTCAGAGATCAAATCTATTATGCTTTAGCAGAAATAGCCTTAAAAGAGGATGATGAACCCCAAGCTATTGAATTTCTTCGGAAGTCCACCAAGTTTAGCGTAAGCAATAATCGGCAGAAAGGCCTTTCTTACCTTAAGTTGGCTGATCTATTTTTTGATCGACCTGCTTATGTAAAAGCTCAAGCCCATTATGACAGTACCATTCAGTATCTGCCTGAAGAACATCCGGAATATTATGAAGCAGAAAGCAAAAACAATAGCCTACAAGAATTGGTAAAAAACCTCAAAGTAATTGAACGTTTAGATAGTTTATTGGCCCTTTCTCAGCTTGATGAGAAGGCTAGAGAGAAGAAAGTAAAAAAGCTGATTGACCGTTTGAAGAAGGAAGAGGAGCAAAAAAAACAAGCAGAACTATTGGCTTTAAGAAGACAGCAGGAAGAAGCCACAAACCAAGGCTTTTTAAGCATGAATAGAGGAGGTGGCGGAAATAAAGGGAAGTGGTACTTCTACAATCCATCTACCATGGCCATGGGACTCAATGAGTTTAAACGTATTTGGGGCGATCGTCCTTTGGAGGACAATTGGCGTAGAAGGTCGAAAAGCAATGTAATTAAACAACAAACTGCTGCTGCTGCTCAAGAAGGGGAGCCAGAAACAGTAGATAAACAACAGGCTGGAGCAGAAAAAAAATACAACCTAGAGGAATTCCTTGAAAACATTCCCGGTAGCGTCCAAGAGCAATTGGAGGCCCATGGTAAGGTCGCCGAGGCCTTGTTTAACGTAGGAACTATCTTTAAGGAAAGCTTTAACGATAAACCCAGCGCCATTAAGTCCTTTGAACGAATCATTAAGCAGTATGACACCTCGCAGTACAACTTACCAGCGCATTATCAGTTATACCGCATCTACTTTTTAGAGGGTAATGAGGAACAGGCTAAGGTTTATAAAGATTACATCTTAGATAACCATCCTTTTAGTGAGTATGCCTACTTGATTAAAAACCCAGAATACGCAAAGCAAACCAAAGCGAGTAAACAAAAGATAGAAGAGTTTTACGAGGCTACCTATAAACTATACGCTTATGGCTTATATCAAGATGTGATTGAAAGTTGCGAAAAAGCCGATCAAGTTTTCAAAGACAATCACATCCAAGCAAAATTTGACTTTTTAAAGGCAAAGGCCATTGGGCATGAGCGGTCTAAGGATGAGTTTAGAAAAGCACTACAAGCTGTGATCGACGACCATCCTGAAGATACCGTTAAAGATCGAGCTCAATATATCCTAAATTATATGAAGAATATGGGTAATCCGTCTGCTCCAAAATCCTCGGGTAACTCTCCTTTTAAGTACAAACCAGATGAGCAGCATTTTTTCGTAGTTTCTTTTCCTGAAGGTAACCCAAATGGGAGGCAGTTGAAAATAAAGCTAGCGAATTTCAATCAATCTTCTTTTAGAGAAAAGGACCTTAAGTTCACAACTTCGGCACTGCCTAATAAAACCCTTTACTTGGTTAGGACATTTGACAATGAAATGGATGTTATGCGTTATTACAGCGCCGTAAAGAACAACCCAGGAATAACCGCCGAGGTGGCAAGGACCCAAGCGAACCTCTACATTATTTCTCTATCGAATTTTCGGATTCTCTTTAAAGAGAAGAATGAACCCATTTATTTGGAGTTCTTTGGCAGGAAGTATCCGGGCTAATTTTTTCAATTTCATGGAAATGCTAACTTTGCACTTCAATTAAGCACAATGTTCAAGAAAAATAATAGTATGGCCCGCAACAACGATGTAGATGCTTCATCAATCAACATTATCCGAAATGGAACAGAACTCAACGGCGATATAAGCTGTAAAGGTGATATCAGAATCGATGGAAAGCTGACTGGTAATTTAAAGGCCGATGGCAAAGTGGTTGTAGGTGAAAATGGCTTTGTAGAAGGAAACATTGAGTGCGCTTATGCCACTATATCAGGCGCTTTAAAAGTTAACATTACAGTAGATGAACTTTTGACCTTAAAATCAACGGCTAACCTGGTAGGTGAAATTGTAACCAATAAACTGCAAATTGAACCTGGTGCTAACTTTTCTGGAAGCTGTAAAATGGGAGCCGTGATCAAAGGCATAGAAAATGGCCAACAAAACAAGCAAGCAGGAAAAAGAGAAAAAACAGCCTAACCAATTCATACGCTTTTCAGGAATGGCTACCCAAATGGCAGTCACCATTGGAGCAGGTGTTTTCGGAGGAATCAAGCTAGATGAGCTTCTAGAAAATCAACAACCTATTGCCACCTTAATAGGTTCTCTCTTGGGAGTGGTTGTTGCAATTTATTTGGTAGTAAAAGACCTGTCTAAATGAAAAAGAACCAATTTTTTACAATAAATACGTTATTAGCGGTTGCATTGGCATGTTTTCATTTTGCAATTTTAAAAGTGCTTTCTTTAGAGTGGCATGCCATCTACCTTTCGGTCTATTTGTTCTTTCCAATAGCAACACTTTTGGTGCACCAGTCATTAATGAAACAGATCGACAAAAGACCACAAGCTTTTGTTACCTACTTTATGGGAGGCATGACCGCTAAACTACTAAGCTCTTTGGGAATTTTATTGGTAGTGTTATATACTAACCGTGAAATTAAGGTTGCCTACACCTTATTGTTCATGATCTATTACCTCGCGTTCACGGTACTTAGCGTGCTTACACTCTTTAAAGCACTCAAGCAAAAAAATTAAACTCAAAAAAGGGTAGCTAGTTTGTTTCACAGTCTTTTATTTTATACATACTTTTGCGCCCAAATTTGTAAGACCTCTATTTGAAAGTAATGAGCGTACAAAATCTCACTTCAAGCAACTCATTTAGAAGATTTAAAGCGATTTTAGTCTTAACTATTCTGAGTATTTTTTCGTTGAATCTAACCGCATCTTCTGAATCTGGAGGAGACTTTAATGCCGGTGAGATGATCATGCATCACATTTCTGACGCGCATGAAATTCATATCATTGGAGATTTTGCTATTTATTTGCCTGTTATTTTAAAAACGGAAACGGGTTGGGAAGTTTTTTCCTCATCTCATTTTTATCATAATCCACAGCATTTGGAGCTTGAGAGTGGTGAAACGGCCCACTACTACGCATATAAAAACTACATTCTTTTTCACGAGCATATTTATTTGAAAGAAGAAGGACTTGCTTTAGATGAAAACGGAGATGCTACGAACCAAGCGGTAGCCTTGGATATGTCGATCACGAAGACAGTGGCAGGTATGTTTTTAACCATTTTGATCATGATCCTGGTCTTCACCTCAGTGGCAAAAGGTTATAAAAAGAGGGGGATTGGCGCTCCAAAAGGAATTCAGTCTTTTATGGAACCGTTGATCTTATTTGTAAGAGATGAGGTTGCACGACCATCAATCGGAAAGCATGCCGATCGCTTTGTGCCCTTTTTACTTACTATCTTTTTCTTTATTTGGATTAGTAACTTATTAGGTCTTATTCCATTTTTAGGTGGTTTGAATATAACAGGAACGCTAAGTGTTACGATGGTGCTAGCGGCTGTGGTGTTTGTGATCACTTCTTTTAGCGGAAACAAACATTATTGGGGTCACATTTTGTGGCCACCCAATGTGCCACTCCCGATCAAATTTATTTTAGTGCCGATTGAGTTTGCTGGAATTTTTATCAAGCCCTTGGTTTTAATGGTTCGTTTAACCGCAAACATTACAGCAGGCCATATCATTATTCTTGCATTTGTTTGCTTGATTTTTATTTTCGGTGAGCAAAGCGCAGGAGCAGGTTACGGTGTTGGAATTGGATCTACCCTGTTCATGATCTTTATGAATTTTATTGAGTTGTTAGTAGCCTTTTTACAGGCTTACGTATTTACTTTATTAGCCGCCCTTTATTTTGGCGCTGCTACAGAGGAGGCTCATCATTAGTGTGTAATCTATTTATTAATTAAACTATATTAAAATGGATTTATTGACAGTTTTACTCGAAGTTGCTGCTGCTGCAGGTTATGCAGGTCTAGGAGCGGGTGTTGCAGCTATTGCTGCAGGTTTAGGAATTGGTAAGATCGGTGCTGCGGCATTAGAGTCTATTGCTAGACAACCTGAAGCTACAGGCGACATTAGAGCAAACATGATTGTGGCAGCTGCACTTGTTGAAGGTGTTGCGCTTTTCGCAGTTATTGTTTGTTTGTTAGTGGTACTTGGGTAATCAAACAGAAAAAGACAGTATTTCAGCGGTTGGCTGAAGTACTGTCTTCATTAAAAAGAAATTTTAAGCATTAGCTATGTTATCAGTAAGTATAGGAACTGTTATTTGGACAACCATCGCCTTTTTGGTGGTAGTTTTTATCTTGGCCAAGTTCGCTTGGAAACCAATTTTGAGTTCTATTCGTGAAAGAGAAGATTCTATTGAAGAAGCTCTTGAAGCAGCGGAAAGAGCAAAAGAAAAGATGAAAGACTTGGAGGCAAACAATGAGAAATTGTTGCTTGAAGCACGTCAAGAAAGAGAAGAGATCATTAAGTCGGCAAGAGAGGCTAAAGAGAAAATGATTGCTGAGGCAAAAGAAAAAGCTCAAGCGGAAGCCGATAAAGTGTTGAAAAATGCACAAGCTACCATTAGAGCAGAGAAATCTTCTGCTATTAATGAATTGAAATCATTAGTTGGCGAACTTTCAATTGATATTGCTGAGAAGATCTTAAAAGAAGAGCTTTCAGCTGATAAGCAAAAAGCCCTAATTGAGGCTAGCATGAAAGAAGCTAAATTTAATTAATATGAAAGGAGTTAGAACTGCTGCACGTTATGCTAAAGCGCTTTTAATGCTTGCAAAAGAGCAAAATTGCGTTGAAGCAATCGTTCAGGATGCTAGAATGATTCAAGGCTTGGTAAAAGAAAGCAAAGACCTAAGCATATTGCTTGAAAGTCCTTTAATCAAAGCAGAGCAAAAGTCCACGGTTCTAGAAAAGATATTTGCTTCTAATGTTCACCAACTGAGCATGGGTCTCATTAAGCAGATCTTAAAGCAAAACAGAGAACGTCTTTTAGGATTAATATGTGAAGAGGTTCTCAACCGCTACAATGAAGAAAATAAAATAGCTAAAGTAAGCTTGAGTACAGCAGTTCCCTTAGAGGAAAACGCAAAGAATCAGATACTAGAGCAACTGAAAGCAGCCTATCAACTATCGGCTATTGAGCTTGATGAGCAAATAGATGAGTCACTTATTGGCGGAATTGTAATGCGCATGGGCGACAAGCAGCTTGATGCAAGCATTCGCAGGCAGCTGAATGATATTAAAAAAGAAATTATTTAAACCATAGTCTAAACACACTATAATGGCAGAAGTAAACCCAGCAGAAGTTTCTGCAATCATAAAAGACCAATTAGCAGGAGTAAAATCTGAAGCTGATTTAGAAGAAGTGGGCACTGTGCTCCAAGTAGGAGATGGTATTGCCCGAATCTACGGAATGTCTCATGTACAATCAGGAGAACTTATTGAGTTTGAAAACAACTTGATGGGTATCGTTCTTAACCTTGAAGAGGACAATGTTGGAGCTGTATTATTAGGTTCTTCTAATGATGTAAAGGAAGGCGACACTGTAAAGCGTACAGGTAGAATTGCATCAATTAAGACAGGTGAGGGAATGCTTGGTAGAGTGGTAAACACGCTAGGCGAGCCAATCGACGGAAAAGGTCCAATTGAGGGTGAAACTTTTGAAATGCCGATCGAAAGAAAGGCACCAGGAGTAATCTATCGTCAGCCTGTAAATGAGCCATTGCAAACAGGAATCAAGGCAATTGACTCCATGATTCCTGTAGGTAGAGGCCAGCGTGAGTTGATCATTGGTGACCGTCAAACAGGTAAAACCACTGTAGCGATCGATACGATCATTAATCAGAAAGAATTTTACGATAAAGGCGAGCCGGTTTATTGTGTTTATGTAGCAATTGGACAAAAAGGTTCAACGGTTGCAGGGATCGTAAAAACATTAGAAGATGCAGGTGCAATGGCATACACCACAATCGTTGCGGCCAATGCTTCTGATCCTGCTCCAATGCAGTTTTATGCACCATTTACCGGAGCTGCTATTGCAGAATACTTTAGAGATACCGGTAGACCTGCTTTAATCATATACGACGATCTTTCAAAACAAGCGGTTGCTTACCGTGAGGTATCACTTCTATTGAGAAGACCTCCAGGACGTGAAGCTTACCCGGGTGATGTATTCTATTTGCACTCAAGATTGTTGGAGCGAGCAGCGAAAATCATCAATGACGATACGATTGCTTCTCAAATGAATGACTTACCTGACTCATTAAAAGATAAAGTAAAAGGCGGTGGATCAATCACTGCATTGCCAATCATTGAGACTCAAGCGGGTGACGTCTCTGCCTACATCCCTACCAACGTGATTTCGATTACTGACGGTCAGATCTTCTTGGAATCTAACCTTTTCTTATCAGGTGTAAGACCAGCAATTAATGTTGGTATTTCCGTATCACGAGTAGGTGGTTCGGCGCAAATCAAATCCATGAAGAAAGTTGCTGGTACCTTAAAGCTTGATCAAGCGCAGTATCGTGAATTAGAGGCTTTCTCTAAGTTTGGTTCTGATCTTGATGCTGCTACTAAATCAGTACTTGATAAAGGAGCGCGAAATGTGGAGATCTTAAAGCAGGCGCAGAACTCACCAATGAAGGTAGAGGATCAAGTAGCGATTATTTACTTGGGAACAAAAGGTTTATTGAGAGATGTTCCTGTAAACCAAGTGAAAAAGTTTGAGGCAGAATTCTTAGAGTTTATGAATGCGAAGCATAAAGAAACCATGGATGCCTTAAAAGCAGGAAAGTATACTGATGCTGAAACTTCAGTTTTAGAGAAGGTAGCTGCGGATATGACTCCTGCCTACAAGAATAAGTAAACTAATTTGAGCTTTTAAGCATGGCGAATTTAAAAGAAATAAGAAGCAGAATCACCTCGGTTAGTTCAACCAGGCAAATCACTTCTGCCATGAAAATGGTTTCGGCTGCAAAGCTAAGGAGAGCGCAAGATGCTATTACGCAAATGCGCCCTTACGCCAATAAGTTAAAAGAGCTTTTGGTGAACCTAAGCGAATCAACCGATGATAGCCCTGAAAGCGCTTATACCGATAGCAGAGAAGTTGAAAGAGTTTTGTTGATTCCCATCACCTCTAACAGAGGTTTGGCGGGTGCCTTTAATGCCAACATCATAAAAGAAACCAATCGAGTAATTGCAGAGCAGTATGCTGACAAGGATGTTACTGTGCTTTCAATTGGAAAAAAGGCTGATGATTTCTACAAGAAAACGGCTTACAACATTAAAGGAACGACCCTACCGAATAAAACAGAACAGATATTTGATGACCTGACTTTCGACAATGTAGCTAAGATTGCTCAAAAGATTATGGATTCTTTTTCATACAAGCAATTTGATCGAGTAGAGTTGATTTACAATGAATTTGTAAATCCTGCTGTTCAAAATGTAAGGGTTGAGCAATATTTACCTATTGCTCCGCCAGAACAAGATGAAGTTGAGGTTAAAGCAAAGTCAGATTACATTTTTGAACCATCCAAAGAGTTTATCATCTCTGAGTTAATTCCGAAATCGTTAAGAATTCAGCTTTTTAAAGCCTTGCTTGATTCTTATGCTTCAGAACACGGAGCTAGAATGACAGCTATGCACAAAGCAACTGATAATGCTACCGAACTGATCGGAGACTTGAAATTAGTTTACAACAAAGCGAGACAAGCTTCGATTACCAATGAAATTCTAGAGATTGTCGGTGGAGCAGAAGCCTTGAATGGATAGTGAATAATAAAATGATTAAAAAAGGCCATTCGAGAGAATGGCCTTTTTTATTCGGTAACGATCAATTTTTTTCTTACGCCATTTAACTCCAGAAAATAGACCCCACTCGATAATTTTTCAATATTTAACTTGAAAGAAGGATGTCTGAAAGGTAACGATTCAACTAAATCTCCATTAATGTTATATAATCTTAGCACTGCCTTTTCTATAACTGATGATTCTATATTAATAAGCTGATTAGCAGGGTTTGGAAATACTTGAAAGGTTGTTTTTTGACTCCTATTTGTTGTAAAAGTTGTAATTGGGTTTAAATCAAAAACTCTAACATGTCCACTAACAGGGCTACTTCCATTATTTCTGAAGGCTCCAATTGCTAGCGTATTAGAGTCAGGGAAGGCTAACGCACTTGCGAAGCCATCTCTAGTTTGTTCTGCTGAAATTGTTATAGGGTTTGGGCCCCATGACGTTCCATTCCAACTAAAGGATTTGATATAGCCACTTGATGGAAACCAACCGATTCCCTTTGGCGCGCCAACAACAATATTATTTTCATTTGACATTGCTATTGAATGGCCAAAGAAGTCGCCAATTGAAGTACCAGTTAGACTATTTCCTTTTAAGTTCCAATTACTCCCATTCCAATGAAACACCTTTACTTCACCCTTATTGCTTTGATGAGCAGGCGCTCCAATGGCTACTGTATTATTGTTAGGCATAGTAATTGAATATCCTGATGCATCGGCAACTCCTGTACCATTGATGTCAGATCCTTTTTGTACCCAATTTTGGCCATCCCAACTGTATATTCTTACATGTCCTGCATTGTTCAAACCTTGTCCGTCATTAGCCATTGCTCCGATTGCAATTGTATTGGAATCAGGCATACTTACAGCGTTCCCTGACCAATCACCTTGTGCCTCTCCGTCAATATCGGTTCCTTTTATTTGCCATTGATTGTTTCTCCATCTATATATCCTTACATGTCCTGCATCTATAGCAGTGCCTCTATTTTCTGGCGCACCAATTGCTATTGTGTTACTATCAGGCATGCTGATTGAGTAGCCTGACCAGTCGCCTGCCATTTCACCATTTATATCATTACCCTTCTGCACCCAATTTGCTCCATTCCATTTATAAATTTGTACTTGACCAGATTCACTTCCATTACCATCATGCTTGTAAGAACCAATACCTAGTGTATTGCTATCTGGCATAGATACAGCATGTCCAAACTCATCTGCAGTAAATAAACCATCAATATCATTTCCTTTTTGCAACCAACTGCCTCCTGTAAACGTGAATACCCTTACATGTCCGCTGTTAGTTGAACTTGTATTACCTGATTTGGCATTAGGAGCTCCTATTGCTATGTTTTTAGAATCAGGCATACTTATCGAGTAACCTGACATATCATAAGCTGATTCGCCATCAATATCTGAACCTATTTGATTTTGTGATGACACTTCAAAAATGGAAAGAATAAAAAAGAATAGTACAAAAGTCGATCGTAACATAATTAAATTTAAAAGATAGACTGATTGATTTGGATAAAAGTTGCAAGAAAGCTAAAGAATTCTTTAATGCATATTTGAATAAAGGAAATTTACAACACAAAGGTGCAAGTTCTCCATTTGCCTGAACTGCTTTTTATTTTAACTTAAGGGAAGGCTCGATTTTTGCTATCATTGTTGCATGCAAAAGATGAAGTGGCTGTTGGCCATTTTTATTTCTGTCTTGATCATTGCAGTTTCTTTTAGCAATTGGTTACCAAATTTAGCTGAACCTGAGCAAGAAGCACGTGATTTTGAGCGCTTGTTTCTTGAGCAAAAGGTTGAGCTTGATCATCAATTAGAAGTTTTCGTAGAAGATTTTTTGAAGTCTCCTTCTAATGCAAGAGAAAGATTTGATCAAGCAGAAAATAGCCCCCCTTTTCTTTTCGTGCTTCAAGATGAAGAAATTCTTTTTTGGCAAGAAGACATTACTCCCTTTGACCAAGAGCTTTTAAGCCTTAACGACACAGTTGCCTTTACTGGAAATTCATGGCAATACATTAGGCAGATCGAACAGGAGCCTTATCGGTTTTTTGCCCTCTTACCTATCAAGTATGATTATGAATATGAAAACAAATTTTTACTTGACCATTTTTTTAAGGCTTTTGAATTTCCTAACCTAAAAGGGCCTGTTTCTATTGAAATGGCTGACTTTAAGGTAAAAGGAAAGGATGGAAAAGTTTATCTTGCCTTGCAATACGCAGATGTAGCTCAACTCAGTTCAGTAAGCCTATTTTGGGCTCACCTGCTTGAAGTAGTGGCATTTCTGCTCTTTTTCTGGGCTTTTTTAAAACGTTTCCCTCCAAAACGCTTTGCTTCTTTTAGCCTGCACATTTCCTTCATTTTCGGTTTTCGGCTACTATTGTTTTTTCAGCTTCCTTATGGCTGGCAGAAGTGGTCGATCTTTAAGCCTTCGCAATTTGCGGTGCATGAATACATACCATCTCTAGGAGACTTGTTGCTGCATGCTTTAGCGCTATTTTATATCGTATACATCTGGAAGCAGTTTAGTAAAAACCACAAAGCAAGTTTTTGGGCGGCATTTGAAATTTTCGCAGTAATTCTGCTCTTAGTAGGGGTTCAACAACTGATTGTTCAGGCAGTCTTAAACTCTGCTATCGAGTTCAACTTGAATAACTTAATTGAGTTAAATGTTGCGAGCTACATTAGTCTACTCACTTTTGCTTTAATTTTCTTTTCTGCTGCTATGCTGTGTCAATCAGCTTTGCTTAGGCTAAAACTACCGGTTTTATTTCAAGCCCTTTTTCGTCGCTTTGGTGGAGCTGTCTTTTTGCTCTTTGTTTTTTCTGCCACTGCGGCTTATACCATTTCTTCAAGCAGGACGGCCAAGCAAAAGCAGCAAATGCAATACATTTTACAAAAGCTTGCTGAGGAGAAGGATCCAGTAGCCGAATACCTTTTTGAAGACATTCAGCAAAAGCTATTACAAGACGATTCACTCAAAAGCTTACTTACGTCAACCGAGCTAAAAGCAGGGCAATTGAGTAGCTATTTAAAGGAGGTATATTTCAATGGTTATTGGAGCAAGTATAACATTATCATTACTCCTTGCAAGGCCAACGATTCGCTTTACCTAAGCACGGGCGACTATTATACGCCCTGTAATGAATACTTCATGAACTTATTGAAGCGAGAGGGGGAGTTGATCAGTTCTACTAATCTGTTTCAACTTCAAAATTTTCCTGGTAGAATTGAGTATTTGGCGGAAATAAACCTATCCACAAAGGAAGAGTTATACAGCCTTTATATTGAGCTTAGTTCCAATATGATTTCAGAAGGGCAGGGCTATCCTGAATTGCTACTAGATGAGCAAAGTAAGGCCGATGATCTTGACCTAAGTGATTACAGTTACGCCATCTATGAAAATGGTAAACTCATATACCACAACGGGAACTATACCTACGCCCGTCGATTAGATTTAAAGACATTCAATAATAGTGACTTAAACTCCTACGAGCAAGAGCAGTTTGAGCATGTGAATTACGCTAAAGACATGGAAACTCAATTGATTTTGAGTAGAGAACAAAAAGACTGGCTGGATCGACTGACTTCTTGGACTTACGTATTTGTTTTATTTGCTCTGGTTTATGTGTTCTTCTCGCTCACTCACGCTCACTTTCCCCACCACTTCAAATTGCAGCTTGCTGATTTTTCAGCTAAGGTGCAGTTTTTCCTTGTAGGAGCCCTCTTTATAGCCTTGCTTGCTTTTTCAGTAGGTACCTTTTACTACATCAAAAACCAGTATCAGCAAAAGAACTTTAAAAGCTTAAAAGAAAAAGTAAGATCCATTAATATGGAGATGGAACAAGCTATCGGTTCCGAAGAACTATTGGCTGAGCCACTCCAGGCCTACATTAGTGGACAATTGATCAAGCTTTCAAATGTGTTTTATACTGATATTAATCTTTACGATACCAATGGAGTATTGTACGCAACCTCTCGACCTGAGATCTTCGATCAAAAACTGAAAAGTAGGCGCATGAACCCTGCTGCTTATCAAGCAATTGGTTTAGATAAAAAAGCAGAATACGTGCAAAAAGAAGAGATCGGTAAAATGGAATACCTTTCAGCTTATATCCCATTCAAAAATTACAACAATGAAGTTTTGGCCTATCTTAACTTGCCTTATTTTGCTAAGCAAGATGAGTTTCAACAAGAACTTTCTTCTTTTTTGGCTGCCACATTAAACATTTACATTGCTATTTTCACTTTCGCACTCTTGCTTTCTGTTTTTGTGGTCAATCAATTATCAAAACCTTTAAGACTGATTCGAGAAAAAATTTCTGGCTTAACGNTGGGTTCTTCTGTCAGCTTGATCGAATGGGAAAGCCAAGATGAAATTGGCGCTTTAGTGAAAGAATATAANCGGGTGGTTTTGGAGTTGAATGAAAGTGCCGAGCAGTTAGCACAGCAGGAGCGTGAGGGCGCTTGGCGCGAAATGGCCAAACAAGTAGCGCACGAGATCAAGAATCCTTTAACGCCCATGAAGTTGAGTATTCAGCACCTACAAAGAACTGTAAAGCAGAAGCCTGAAGACTTTCAGAATCGTCTTGATCAGACGGCTAAAACCTTGATCCAACAAATTGATACCCTATCGAGCATTGCTAATGCCTTTTCAGCATTCGCCAAGTTGCCTGAAAAAAACTTTCAGCAAGTCGAGTTGAAGCCGATCTTAGAGACTGCTACCAATTTGTATTTACATGAAGCCCAAATAGAATTAGAAGCAGCAGCAGGACTTGAAGAAGCGAAGGTTTTTGGAGATGCAGATCAATTATTAAGGTTGTTCAATAATTTGCTTAAAAATGCGGTACACGCCATTCAGGATAAAGCTGACGGACAAATCAAGGTCAGCTTAAGTGAGGATGAAAAGTCTTATGTTGTCACAATTTTAGATAACGGAATAGGTATTCCAAAAGAGCAACAAGAGCGCATATTCGAACCTAATTTCACTACTAAGAGTTCAGGCACCGGCTTGGGGCTAGCCATGGCAAAAAGTATCGTTACCCAAATGGAAGGGGAGATAAACCTCGATTCAGAACCTGGCAGGGGAACCAGCTTTTTTATACGCTTAAATAAGGTTTAAGGCATAATTGGCAATTTATTCTTAAAACGCCAGATTGCTTCGTCCTCGCAATGACAGCGTTTTTTTAATTACGAATTACGAATCAATCAATTGCGAAAGAATGACTTATTGGTTAATCTGTTAATGGGAAATGAATCAAACAGTCCATTGCGAGCAGAATGAAATGGAGCGAAGCAATCCAATGGAAACAAGCAATCTAGCGTTTTGAAGTAACACATTGCCCCCTACTTAATCTGATACATGAATTATAAATGAATCACTCACAACTGCTGAATTTGAATGAGGAAGAATAAACCTATTTAAGAACCCAAATCATTTCACCAAGCCTTAGCGATAAATATCTCTCAAGGCTTCTTCTAATTTGTGATAGGTAAAGTCAAATCCTTTCTCTTGAACTTTTTTTGTCGAAACACGGCTGCCTTCTAACACCAATCTTGCTCTGCTGCCTAGAATCATCCGCATCACAAAAGCTGGTACATTTGGCAAGAAAAATGGTTTATGCAAGGTCTTTGCCAATACTTTACTAAACTGTTGGTTATTTACCTGATTGGGAGCTGCTCCATTATAAACCCCTGTCCATTTTTCTTCCATAGCTTTTATGAATAAACGGCAGAGGTCATCAATGTGAACCCAGGGCATGTATTGTTTGCCGCTACCCAATGCCGCTCCGAAGCCAAGCTTAAAGGGTTTGGCCATTTCTTTCAATGCACCTCCTTTTTCACTCAACACAAGGCCTATTCTAATTTTTGCAGTAGGCACGCCTAATTGTTGCATCTCGTCAACTTGCTTTTCCCATGCTATGCAGGTTTCGGCAATTACATCATCCGCTGGCTCATCCGCCTCTTTGTAAACGTGTTCTGAAGTTTGGAAGCCATAATATCCTACTGCTGAAGCAGATACAAAGCTTACAGGCTTTTTTTGATTCTTTTCAACTGCATCTATGATCAGTTTGGCACTTTTGGTTCTACTCTCTTCTATTTCTCGAATGCGTTCATCAGTCCATGCCTTATCTACAATTCCAGTTCCGGCTAAATGGATAATATGTTCAAAAGCTTCGATGGCTGCAGCTTCTAAGTCGCCATTTTTCACGTCCCATTGAATCACATCTACCCCTTCTAAACTAGGTTGTTTGCTGCGACTCAAATGGCTAACCGCATAACCCTCCTGCATTAACAATTTACTTAGCCGTGTTCCAACTAAGCCACTTCCCCCGCTAATTAGTACCCTTTTCTTCATCATGCAAAAGTAAACAGTCCAAACTAGGATTAAGTTGCTGCGCCTTAACTTTGCTAAATGGAATTGCCTCAATTAAACAATTTACAACTTTACTATCAAAAATTGGAGTTCATTCAAGCTACTGCAGATCAATTGATCAAAGACTTTCGCTTAGTAGATGAAGAGATTACCTTTAGCGGGAAGGCCGAAACGGCTTACCAAGAACTTTTAGACCAAGTGGTTCCAATTATAGACCGATTGATCAATTTAGACACTGAGCGTTTCTTCAATTTACTCTACACGGTTGATTTAAACGAAGCTAAGGTAAAGCAATTGTTGTTTCAAGATCAAGCAGAGCCAACAGCTGTAGCCGTTTCCAAATACATTATTGAAAGGGAGTTGACAAAAGTCTTGATTCGAAAGCACTTCTCAACTCAATGAACTATCGGCTTTCTGCTTGAACCTAATCGCGCAACTTTAGTTAAATTTGCGTTCGTGAAAGATCACATTAAAACATTATATGGATAAGTTTTCTTACCTGAGTAATGCAGACGTTTCAGCCGTTGAAGAACTCTACCAAAACTACCTTCAAGATCCCAGCTCTGTTGAAGAGGGATGGGCTAAGTTTTTTGAAGGTTTCGAATTTGCCAGAAAAAATTACGAAGAGACTACTGCTTCGGCAGTTAAAAGTGACCGAGCTGTTTTTGAACCCGGTCTTGACTTTGATAAAGAGTTCAAGGTGCTAGGCTTGATTAATGGTTACCGCACAAGGGGGCATTTGTTTACCAAAACTAACCCTGTAAGAGAAAGAAGAAAGTACGAACCAACGCTTGATATTGAGAACTTTGGATTAAGCAAAGATGACCTCAATAAAAATTTCAAAGCCGGTATTGAAATCGGTTTAGAAAATGCAACGCTTCAAGAGATCATAGACCACTTAAAAGAAACTTACTGTAACTCTATTGGAGTTGAGTACCGTTATATTCGCAAGCCTGATAAGGTAAAGTGGTTGGAAGACAAGCTAGAATCTAATCGAAATCGTCCGGAATTTAGCAAGGAAGATCAAAAGCACATGCTGCACAAGCTTAGTCAAGCGGTTACGTTTGAGCAGTTCTTGCATAAAAAATTCGTTGGTCAAAAGCGGTTTTCACTAGAAGGTGGCGAGGCCTTGATTCCTGCCTTAGATGCAGTAATTGAGATGGGCGCGGATATGGGCATTGAAGAATATGTGGTTGGCATGGCTCATAGAGGAAGGCTAAATGTGCTTGCGAATATCTTCAACAAAACATACGACGCTATTTTTAGCGAATTTGAAGGGAAAGAGTACGAAGACAATCTTTTTGATGGGGATGTTAAATACCACTTAGGTTACTCTTCTGATGTAAAAACGGATAACGGAAAAAACGTAAAGCTAACCCTATGTCCTAATCCTTCTCACCTTGAAGCGGTTGATCCTATTGTTAATGGAATCGCACGAGCAAAGATCGATCACTATTTAAAAAGTGAAGATAAAATAGCGCCCATCATGATTCATGGAGACGCNTCTATTGCAGGTCAAGGNGTGGTTTACGAAGTNATNCAAATGGCAGGTTTAGATGCTTACCGNACCGGNGGNACNATNCANATTGTGATTAACAACCAAATTGGCTTTACTACTAATTATTTAGATGCTCGATCTTCTACCTATTGNACTGATGTAGGAAAAGTTACCTTAAGCCCTGTTTTTCATGTAAATGGAGATGATGTAGAGGCAGTGGTGCATACCATAAAATTGGCTCTACAGTACCGACAGCAATTTAAGAAAGACGTATTTGTAGACTTGCTTTGCTACAGAAAGTATGGCCACAACGAAGGGGATGAGCCACGATTTACGCAACCCATTCTTTACAAAGCTATTTCCAAGCATCCGAATCCGAGGGAGTTATACTTAGAGGAACTTGTTGATAAGGGAGTAATCACCAAAGAAGAAGCTGCTTCTATGAAGACAGAATTCAATGGTATGCTTCAGGAAAGGCTGACGGATTCAAAAGAAATCGAAAAGGCATCCATTTCTAACTTCATGGAAGATGATTGGAAAGAAATCGTTTCGAGCAAATTAGAAGATTTTGAGCAATCGCCTGAAACAGGTTTCGATAAAAAGAAACTCCAAGAAATCGGAGACCAGATTACGCTTTTAGATGAGAATAAGCCCTTCTTTAAGAAGTCTAGAAAACTGATGGATGAGCGCAGAAAGATGTTGGTCGAAAAGAAAGAAGTAGACTGGGGGCTAGCTGAGTTATTAGCTTATGGCTCATTAGTTTATGAAGGCTTTCCGGTTCGCATGACAGGCCAAGATGTAGAAAGAGGAACTTTTTCACACCGGCACGCTGTGCTTAAAGTGGAAGATTCTGAGGAAGAATACCTGCCACTTAATAACATCAGTGAAGATCAAGCAAATTTCCAAATCTACAACTCGCTTTTATCAGAGTATGCTGTTCTAGGTTTTGAGTATGGCTATTCGATGGCCTCGCCAAACGCTTTGCCGATATGGGAAGCGCAGTTCGGGGACTTTAATAATGGAGCTCAGATTATAATCGATCAATTTTTGAGCAGCGCAGAAGATAAGTGGAATAGTAAAAGTGGCATTGTGTTGTTCTTACCTCATGGATATGAGGGCCAAGGTGCTGAGCATTCAAGTGCACGTATGGAGCGTTATTTAACGCTTTGCTCTGATCGTAATATGCAGGCAGTGAACATCACTTCTCCTGCTAATTTCTTTCACGTTTTGAGAAGACAACTTAAACGTGAATTCAGAACTCCTCTGATCGTCTTTACTCCGAAAAGCCTCTTGCGTCACCCTGAAGTAATTTCGCCTGTGGAAGACCTAACAAAAGGAAACTTCAAAGAGATTCTTGATGATGAGCGCATCACCAAATCGAAAGTAAAAACAGTGGTTTGTTGTTCAGGTAAATTGTTTTTCGAATTAAGGAAAAAGCGTGAAAAGGAGGGCATAGAGGATGTTGCGCTAATCAGAATAGAGCAATTATATCCTTTCCCACAGAAACAATTTAATAAGCTATTAAAAACCTATAAAAACGCAGAGAACCTCGTTTGGGCGCAAGAAGAACCCGAAAATATGGGAGCATGGCGTTTTATTAAAACCACAACAGAGCAAGCAGCTGATTGGAAGGTAGTTTCAAGGCCGCCAAGTGCCAGCCCTGCATCTGGTTCAACCAAGGTTTTTGATCGCAGACAAAAAGCAATTTTAGAAGAAGTATTCAGCTACTCTTTAGTAGCATCATAATTCAACCAAAATACCATGAGTAAGGAAGAAGTAAAAGTTCCCAGTCCGGGAGAATCCATATCAGAAGTCGACATTGCCTCTTGGACCGTTTCAGAAGGCGATTATGTTGAGATAGACGATGTTATTGCCGAGATTGACTCCGATAAAGCGACTTTAGAGTTAACTGCCACTGCTAGTGGAAGCATTAGTTTTATCGCTGAAGAAGGAGATACCGTTGAGGTTGGGGCTGTGGTTGCTGAAATTGACACTTCCGCAGAGGCACCAGAAACCAAAGAAGAGAATAAGGCTGAAGAAGAGGCCAAGCCTAAGGATGAAGGCAAGGATTCCAAAGAAAATAAAGAAGCAAAAGACAGTTCAAGTGACAAGGCTTCAGAAAAAGATCAATCAAAAGAGCGTGAATCTTCTCACGCCTCAGGCCATCCTTCTCCTGCGGCTAAAAAGATCATGAAGGAAAACAACATTCAAAGTAATCAAATTAGCGGCACTGGAAAAGGCGGTCGGATTACGAAACAAGATGTGGTAAGCGCCATGGCTGCAGGTATTCCTTCAGAAGCTACTCAAGGTTGGGGCGGTAGCCGTGAGCAAGACCGAAAAAAAATGTCTTCTCTGCGACGCAAAGTAGCTGAGAGACTTGTTTCCGTGAAGAATGATACGGCGATGTTGACCACTTTCAATGAGGTTGACATGAAACCTGTGATGGATTTACGCAGTAAATACAAGGAAAAATTCAGAGATCACCATGATGTAAACCTTGGCTTTATGTCCTTTTTTACCAAAGCGGTCACAGAAGCCTTGAACCATTTTCCTGCGGTGAACGCTATGATCGATGGGAATGAAATTGTGTATCATGATTATGCAGACGTTGGGATAGCAGTGAGCAGCCCAAAAGGGTTAATGGTACCAGTTATTCGCAATGCAGAGCAAATGGGCTTAGCAGAAATAGAAGCAGAAGTTAAAAGACTAGCCATTAAAGCCAGAGATGGTAAACTCTCTATGGATGAAATGACTGGAGGAACTTTTACCATTACCAATGGAGGAGTATTTGGCTCTATGATGAGCACGCCCATTATTAATCCACCGCAGTCGGCGATCTTAGGGATGCACAATATCGTTGAGCGCCCCGTAGCGATTAAAGGAGAAGTAGTGGTTAGGCCTGTCATGTATTTGGCCTTGTCATACGATCATAGAATTATTGATGGAAAAGAATCAGTAAGCTTCCTTGTAAAGATCAAAGAGATGATCGAAAATCCATCTAAAATTATCTTTGGAGGGAAAGATCCTGAGGAGGTGCTACTTGGCCTTTAAGCAAATTCAACCTTTGATTGTTGCTTTTGTATGAGCCTACACACCCTTATAAAGCTGTTAATCCTTTTACTGTGGTTTCCAAGTTTAGCATCAGCGCAAAATGGATTGCTTATGCTACACGGCAAGGTGGTGAGCGATATGCAATCTTTAAGTGAGGTAAGGGTAGAGGTTATTTCCAATGAAAATGATACCATTTGGGATTTTATTACGCCTAGAAACGGATCCTACAAGGTTAATATTCCACTTGGCCAAGTATATACCATTGAGTTTTATAAAGAGGGCTATTTCAAAAAGGCTGTGGGCGTAATGGGTTTTTCGATTCAAGATACCATTGAGCAAGTGTCAGGAAGGTATTTTTATCAATTAGACATAGAAATGCTTCCAAACAATTTGAATGAAAAGCCTGTGGTTATTCCGCCTGTAGCAAAGCTATACATAGAAGACCCAGAGAAGGGATTTACTTATGATAAACAATATGTAAAGTGGGTGCAAGATGAATACGAAGAACTCAATGAGTAAGCCTGCTTTTAGTTTCTTTGCAAAAAATTACAGCAGCATGAATGTATTGATTCTTGGTTCCGGAGGAAGGGAACACGCCCTAGCTTGGAAAATTAAACAAAGTAAGCAACTGGAGCAGCTTTATGTTGCACCGGGTAATGCAGGAACCGCCGAGCTAGCGGAGAACCTTTCTCTTTCTCCACATGATTTTGATGCTGTAGCTGAACAAGTAAAAGACTTAAACATCAACCTTTTGCTAGTAGGGCCAGAGGATCCTTTAGTAAATGGGATTGTAGATTATTTTAAGCAGAAGAAAGGATTTGAAGACCTTATGGTTATAGGCCCTGCTAAAGAGCCTGCCATGTTAGAAGGGAGTAAAGAATTCGCGAAAAACTTCATGGCACAATTTAAGGTGCCAACCGCCGCTTACCAATCTTTTCAAAAGCACCGCATTGAAGAGGGCTATAAATTTTTAGAAAGCTTAAAGCCACCTTATGTTTTAAAAGCAGATGGTTTGGCAGCAGGAAAGGGTGTGTTGATTATTAAAGACTTAGAAGAAGCGAAGTTGGCGCTAAGGAGCA
>P_2C_Liq_1_UnCtyDRAFT_1000091_pt1 | contig 35565 bp, 33 predicted proteins | sample Pon2CUnioCityCA_2_FD_10234 | JGI IMG/M metagenome (IMG submission 10234) | reverse complement strand
AAAAAAGACCGCAATAATAGCGGTCTTTTTTAATCTCATAAATTGCTCTTTTATAGAATTTGAGCAGTATGATCTTTGGTTTTTACCTTAGTAATCACATCAGTAATAACACCATTTTCATCGATCACAAAAGTAGTTCTATGAATACCATCATACTCTTTACCCATAAACTTCTTAGGACCCCAAACTTTATAAGCATTTAATAACCTGTGATCTTCATCAGCGAGCAGGTCATAAGGTAATTCATACTTGTTTTTAAAATTCAATTGTCTTTTAGGACTATCTGCACTAGCACCTAGAATCTCGTATCCGCTTTCGCGAAAGCGATCTACATTATCTCTCAGGTTACAAGCCTCGGCCGTGCAGCCAGGAGTACTTGCTTTAGGATAGAAAAATAAAACTAACTTTTTGCCTTTAAAATCGGCTAGAGACACGGCATTTCCATCTTGATTCACTACTGAAAAATCTGGTGCTTGATCTCCTGCTTTTAATGTGGTCATAATTGTATTTTTGTTGAAAGCATAAATTTATAACATGAATAAAGAGGAAAGAGTAAATTTTATCATAAATAAACTGGAAGAACTCTATCCAGAAATACCGATACCTCTAGATCATAAAGATCCATACACTTTATTAATAGCCGTATTAATGAGTGCTCAAAGTACTGATGTAAGAGTGAATCAAATCACACCTCTACTCTTTAAACGTGCTGATAACCCTTATGATATGGTGCGCATGTCTGTAGATGAGATACGTGAAATTATTAAACCAGTAGGACTATCACCTATGAAAGCTAAAGGAATTCACGGTCTATCACAAATGATTCTAGACTTACATGATGGAAAGGTACCACAAACCTATGCAGAACTAGAGGCTATGCCTGCTGTAGGTCATAAAACGGCTGCGGTGGTAATGTCACAAGCTTTTGGCATTCCAGCATTTCCTGTAGACACTCATATTCACAGATTAATGTACCGCTGGAACCTTACTACCGGTAAAAACGTAGTTCAAACAGAAAAAGATGCTAAACGCTTGTTTCCAGAAGAAAAGTGGAACGATTTACATTTACAAATCATCTGGTACGGTCGTGAATACAGTCCGGCACGTGGCTGGGATCTAGAAAAAGATATCATTACTAAGACTGTAGGAAGAAAAAAAGTGCTGGATGAATATTATAAAAAGTTAAAGAAGTAATACCGAATTTCAAATTCCTAGTCGGGTATATAAATAAAACAAACAATATAACGTTAAACGTAATATCATACTTTTAACTATCACTTTAATCTTTTTTTTCTATTAGCTTCATAGTCTGTAAAAATCATTTCGCCTAGACCTTGCAGACCGGTGAAGAAAGCTTTTCCCTGATTAGCCTCTGTAAATTCATCTACAAATCGTTGTAAATAAGGGTCATTTGCAATCATAAAGGTAGTAATGGGAATATGTAACCTGCGTGCTTGTGCTGCCATAGTGTAGCATTTATCAACAATGTACTCGTCTAAACCGTTACTATTTTTATAATAACGACCATCCTTTAATCGCAAACAGCTAGGTTTACCGTCAGTAATCATAAAAATTTGCTTATTAGTATTGCGCTTGCGACGCAGTATATCCATAGCAAGCTGTAAACCAGCTACAGTATTAGTATGATATGGACCTACTTTTAAATATGGCAAATCAGCAATTTTAATGGGCCAGGAATCATTACCGAAGACGATAATGTCTAAGGTATCTTTAGGATAACGAGTCGTGATCAACTCTGCTAGTGCCATAGCTACCTTTTTAGCAGGTGTGATACGATCTTCTCCATAGAGAATCATGGAGTGTGAGATATCAATCATTAGTACGGTAGACATTTGAGCCTTAAACTGCGTGTCTTCTACCACCAGATCATCTTCAGTAAGATTAAAGTTTCCCATACCATGATTAATCTGTGCGTTACGCAAGCTCTCTGTCATAGAAATACGGTCTAGCCCATCTCCAAAACGATAAGATCTATAATCACCGCTATGTTCATCTCCAGTTCCTAATTTACCTGTTTTGTGATTACCGCTATTCCCTTTACGCATGTTACCAAAGATTTGTTCTAGGGCATGCTGCCGCAGGAGTTGCTCAGTTTTGGCAGTAATTGAGAAAGCTCCTGAACCTGCTTCATCACCAGTTCCATCGCCACCAGTAGTAGGATCTATTTCCTGCTTAATATAACCACGCTCCAGTAAATCATTTATAAAATCATCAATAGTGTATTCTGGAGTTGTGAGTTTATATTCTTTATCCAGTTCGCGTAACCAGTCTATAGCCTCGTCAAAATCTCCTGATGTATGCGTGATTAATTCTTTAAATATCCCAAATAACTTATCAAATGGATCAACATCTTTAGGATTAAAGAATTCAAATTTATAACCAGCTCTTTCTTGCATCATAGGTTAAAGATAGTCGTGATAAATGATAATTCCTTCCTTGAACCATCAATTTAACATGGCTTTAAAACATAAAAGTTGCTTTAAGGTTCTTTATAAACGGTTTAAGTATGTTTATCATGGATATTATTGTGAATTCGCTTTCGCGAAAGCGTAAACCATACTATTTTTGCAATCCTTAAAAAACAAGGAATTATGAGACAACATCCATGGCATGATGTAAGTTATGGCGACAATGCGCCAGAGAAAGTAACGGGCATTATAGAGATCCCAAAGAACACAAGAGCAAAATATGAGCTGGATAAAGATTCTGGAATGTTGATTCTGGATCGTGTCATTTACTCCTCTATGTACTACCCTACTAACTATGGTTTTATACCGCAGACTTATTGTGATGATCAGGATCCACTAGATATTCTTGTGCTTTCTCAAATCGAGATCGTACCTATGTGCCTAGTGGACTGTAAAGTTATAGGTGTGATGCAAATGCTGGATGGTGGTGAGATGGATGATAAAATCATAGCCGTAGCTGCCAATGATATGTCAGTAGCGCACTTTAATGATGTGAGCGAGTTACCAGAATACTGGAAAAAAGAAATGCGCAATTTCTTCCAAGATTATAAAAAACTAGAAAACAAAACCGTAGAAGTTGAAGAGTTCCAAGGTCGTGAAAAAGCTATGGAAATCGTTAAACAGTCTATTGTAGATTATAAGAAGAAGTTTCCAAAGAATTAGTTATCAGTTAACTGTTATTAGTTATCAGTTCATGTAAATATAAAAATCAGCTCTTTTTAAAGAGCTGATTTTTTTTTGCCAAATAAAATATCACTCTGAAAAATCCAACTCGGTGAGCTGGATTTTTTGCTTCCTATTGTTTCATATCCATAGATGCAGACTTAAGTCCGCATCTATGGATAGTTACAACTACCTGACACCTACTATTTCCCACTTCCTTTAAACTGCTGGTCCTTACTGGCAAAAAGCACATTAAAAGTTGTAAGACTTCCATAAATCCTGGTGATGTATTGCTGTAAATCTACCTTTGATTGATCATCTAAATCAGAGCTGTTGATTTTTTGTTCCATAACGCGCAGTCTATCACGCAACATCACTATTTTATGCCAGAATGTATTAATAGGTATTTCTTTTACAGAGAGATTAGGGTCTGCGGGTTTGAGCACTAAAGTTCCATTTTTATACTTATCGGCTATCGGCACGATTTGAGAAACATCAGAAAAGCGTTGCAGGATTTCTCTCAGGCTTTTTTCTACTTCATAAAAACTCACGGTATCGACATCATCTTCGCAGGCTTCAATCACTTCAAATTCTTCATCTACATCTATGGTTTCTAGGCCATCTTTTTGAAAGGTTACCCAGTAATGTTTTGCAGTAACATTGGTCACTACTCCAAAACCATAAGTGGCATGATTAATTCTAGAGCCTATTCCTAATATTTTCATGTATTCTTTTTTTGCTTGATTATCTTTGAGCATAATTTCTATAAATACATTGAGCTTTGAAAAAAATATTTAAATTTTTATTAAAAATCGTTCTAGGACTTCTTGCCTTTCTTTTGATCGGTTTTATAGTTTTAAAGTTAGTTTTTAATGAAGATATACCGCAAGGAGAAAAAGGCGCCAAAGCTGATGAACTAGGCTATGCCATTCTAGAAGCAATCAACCATAAAGAGTTTACTGAGGTAAAAGAAATTCACTGGACCTTTAGAGGAGTAAATCGTTATGTATGGAAGTTGCAACAAAATGCCGTAGATGTTTTTTGGGATGATTATAAAGTGGCATATGTGACTACGTATCCTCAAATTAGTTTTGCCTGGAAGGATGGAAAAAAGTTAAAAGGTGAAGAATTACAAAAGGCGATAGAGTATGCTGGTAAAAATTTTAACAATGATAGTTTCTGGGTAGTAGCACCTCATAAAATAATGGATATAGGAACTGAACGAGAGCTCATTGAAGAAGAAGGGAAAAATAAATTACTCGTGAGATACACCACTGGAGGAACCACTCCAGGAGATGTCTATTTATGGGAAGTTGATGAAAATAATAAACCCATTGCATTTAAAATGTGGGTGAGCATCATCCCTTTTGATGGGATTAAAGCAGAATGGAACGACTGGAAAATGACCGATGGTGGTTTTCCACTTCCTTATTCTAAAAGTATGTGTGGAATTGAAATTCCTGTAAGCGATTTAAAGGTAGTGAAGTAAGGATTAGTTGTTCTTCTCCTAAAGGCAGACTTAAGTCTATATTTATGAGAAGAACATAATTTTAATAAAATAATCAGTCATCACTTTCATCTAACTCAAAAATCTCTTCTACCGAAACCTTAAAAAGCCTAGCAATTTTAAGTGCTAACACTGTAGAAGGCACATACCTGTTTTTTTCTATAGAATTAATAGTTTGTCTAGAAACACCTATCGCCTGAGATAAATCTGCTTGCGTCATTTTATGAATCGCTCGTTGCACGTGGACAGAGTTTTTCATTATAACTGTCTTTTAAAGATTTGGAAATACATTAGATAATAGAAAAGATAAGATGAAATAATAAAAAAGAAGCTTTGGTCTCTTCCCCATTCTATTACACTTTCATTTAGCAAAACATCTTTAATCAGTATAGCAAACGGCATTAATAAAAAGGTAAAAGTTCCTAATACAAAGGCAAAAGCAAATGCTCTATAGCGTAATTTTTTGATGCGTTCATCTTCGTTTTTATCTTTTACTAATGTGATCATAAACAAACCTATAAGGATCAAATGCATGAAAAAATCTTTATAAAACCCAGGATTTTTAACAGATTGAGTTGCTGTAAATATCATAGCTACAATAGACATAACACAGATACTTAACCCTATCCACAAAAAAAAGGAAGGTAATAAGGGAAAAACTCCACCTTTTTTTTCAAAATCACAAAATTTCTTAAATACTGAACTCTTCATAATAGTAAAATTTATTTATTATAATGACAAATATACTTTACATTTAGATAAGTTTACTTGTTTTTTTATAAAATTTATTTCTAATCAAACATGTCAAGAAGAATACTTGGCATGTTGGTAATAATTTAAAATTGTTTTTAACAAAAACACCCATCTCCTATCTTCCCTCAAGGCAAGACGGTACATTAGGTATTGCATCAAATTCTTTCTGCAGCTCATTATTCAATAAATAATTTTGACAGTTTATTGAATTTAAAATGCTTTGTCCTGTATCACAAGATTTTCCGAAGGAAAAGCGCGTCTGATTAATTCCTGACTCTTGCGTCTACAACCAGCAGACTCACAAACTCAAAGACTCACCAACTAAAAGACCCCAAAATTTTAAGCTCACTTTAATTCTAAATTCCGCACGCATGAATTAACTTCGCCAGATTGCAAAAAACTATGTCAAGACCCGAAGAATTTATAGAAGTAAAAGGCGCTAGAGTTCATAACCTTAAGAATATTGACATCGATATTCCTCGTGAGAAACTGGTGGTAATTACTGGACTTTCTGGATCAGGAAAATCCTCACTTGCCTTTGACACCATCTATGCCGAAGGTCAGCGCCGTTACATAGAAACCTTTAGTGCCTACGCAAGACAATTTCTCGGTGGACTAGAACGACCAGATGTAGATAAGATTGATGGACTTTCACCAGTGATCGCTATTGAGCAAAAGACTACTAGTAAAAGTCCGCGTAGTACGGTTGGGACGATTACTGAGATTTATGATTTCTTAAGACTTCTTTTTGCACGTGCCAGTGATGCTTATTCATATAACACAGGCAAGAAAATGGTAAGTTATAGTGATGAGCAAATCCGTGATCTCATCATAGAAGAGTATAAAGGCGACCGTATTAATATTCTAGCTCCAGTCATTAATTCTAGAAAAGGTCATTATAGAGAGTTATTTGAGTCTATTGCAAAGCAAGGTTTTGTAAAAGTGCGTGTGGATGGTGTCATTCTGGACATTCAGAAAGGAATGAAACTAGATCGTTATAAAACACACGATATAGAAATAGTCATAGATCGTATTATTCCCGGTGATAGTGAAGAAGATATTAAAAGACTCGATGCTTCCATAAATACAGCCATGTATCATGGCAATGATATTCTCATGCTAGTAAAGGCTGGTGATAAAGAAGGACGTTACTTCTCGCGCACCTTAATGTGTCCAGAGACCGGTATTTCTTATCCAGAACCTGAGCCTAATAATTTTTCATTCAACTCACCTAAAGGTGCTTGCCCTAAGTGCAACGGAATCGGGAAAATGTATCAGGTAAATCCAGATAAAATAATTCCTAATCGCAGTCTTTCTATTTCTAAAGGTGGACTTGCTCCCTACCCGACCATGAAAAAGGATTGGATTTTCAAGCAACTGGAATTAATTGCCGCAAAATTCAATTTCAAGCTTACAGATTCCATAGAAAAAATCCCTAATGATGCTATAGAAATGATTCTCTATGGTGGTAATGAAGCACTAGAGGTGGATTCTAAAAACCTAGGTGTAAAACGCAAGTATAAAATTGATTTTGAAGGAATTGCAAATTTTATAGATCAGACTTTTCATAATAATGACAGTACGAGCCTGCAACGCTGGGCAAAGGAATTCATGGACCACATCAACTGCCCATCTTGTGAAGGCGCTCGACTGCGCAAAGAATCGCTCTACTTTAAGGTAAACGAGATGAACATTGCGCAACTGGCTCATATGGACATCGCAGAGCTGGTAGAATGGTTTGATGGTTTAGGGAACACGCTTTCGCGAAAGCAAGAACAAATAGCCACAGAACTCTTAAAAGAAATACGAGTGCGATTACAGTTTTTGCTCGATGTAGGGCTGGATTATCTATCGCTGAATCGTAGTGCAAAATCTCTTTCTGGTGGAGAAGCACAGCGTATAAGACTAGCCACACAAATAGGTTCACAACTGGTAGGTGTTTTATATATTCTCGATGAGCCTAGTATAGGACTGCACCAACGCGATAATGAGAAGTTAATTAACTCTTTAGAATCTCTACGTGATACTGGAAATAGTGTCATAGTCGTAGAGCATGATAAAGATATGATCGAGCGAGCAGATCATGTAATAGACATAGGTCCACGAGCAGGAAAATATGGTGGTTCTATTATATCTCAAGGAACACCACAAGAGATATTAACACATGACACGCTCACGGCGCAGTATATGAGCGGTGCCATGGAAATAGAAGTTCCTAAAAAACGCCGCAAAGGAAATGGTAAAAAAATATCTTTAAAAGGTTGTACTGGTAATAACTTAAAAAACGTTTCTATAGATCTTCCTTTAGGTCAAATGATTGTGGTATCCGGAGTTTCTGGTAGTGGAAAATCTACTATGATTAATGAGACGCTCTATCCTATAATGAACGCTCATTTCTTTAATGGCGTTAAAAAACCGATGCCTTATAAAAGCATCAAAGGATTAGATCACTGCGATAAAGTTATCGATATCAATCAAAGTCCTATAGGGAGAACACCACGATCTAATCCTGCGACTTATACCAAGACTTTTGACGAAATAAGATCGCTTTTTGCCAAAACACCTGAAGCGTTAATACGTGGTTATAAACCAGGACGTTTTAGTTTTAATGTCACTGGTGGTCGTTGTGAAACCTGTAAAGGCGGCGGCTTGCGTGTTATAGAAATGAATTTCTTGCCAGACGTTTACGTGACCTGTGAAACCTGTCAAGGAAAACGTTTTAACCGTGAAACGCTAGAAATACGTTACAAAGGAAAGTCTATAATTGATGTTTTGAACATGACTATTAATGAGGCGACAGATTTCTTTGAACCTATACCTAAAATTTACCGCAAGTTAAAAACTATAAAAGATGTAGGTTTAGGCTACATTACACTAGGACAGCAATCCACGACTCTATCTGGTGGAGAAGCACAGCGCATTAAACTAGCCAGTGAGTTATCTAAACGTGACACTGGTAACACTTTTTATATTCTAGATGAACCTACAACAGGATTGCACTTTGAAGATATTAGAGTATTATTGCTAGTTCTTAATAAGCTGGTAGATAAAGGAAATACGGTAGTTATTATAGAACACAATATGGACGTGATTAAAATCGCAGATCATATTATAGACGTAGGGCCAGAAGGTGGACGCGGCGGCGGCGAGATTCTAGCTACTGGAACACCAGAAAAGGTTGCTAAACATAAAACGAGTCACACAGCTAGGTTTTTAAGAAAGGAATTGAAATAGTGGTTTAATCAGTCGTTTGCGGTTAAGGTCGGTAATCTGTTATCAGTTGTTAGTTGTCTGTTGTCAGTAAGTCGGCTATTAGTATATCAGTGAATTGTGAATTTCAAAACTCCATTAGTAACCACAAAGAAAAAAGCCGACTTTAGTCAGCTCAATAAAGAGAATGCCGCAAGGCGATAAATTAAATTCACAGCGGCAAACTTCGGTCTGCTGGTGATAATCATAATTAAAAAGGTGTTATGGAACACAGGATGAAAAAAGATTAGATTTTCAATACAAACAGATTCCGCATCAAGTGCATAATGACATAGCAATTAAAAAATTAAAACTACAATGAGAAAAGAAGTAAGAGAAAAAGGATGGAATGCCATTAAGACTAACGACAGTTGGGCTACATTTAAAATCCTATCAGAATTTGTAATGGGATTTGAGCGCATGAGTCGCATTGGACCATGTGTATCTATTTTTGGAAGTGCGCGATTAAAGCCAGATCATAAATACTACAAACTAGCCACTGAAATGGCCGAAAAAATCGTAGAAAACGGTTATGGTGTGATCACTGGTGGTGGACCAGGTATTATGGAAGCGGGAAATAAAGGAGCTCACCTAGGTGGTGGAACATCAGTAGGATTAAATATCGCCTTACCATTTGAACAGCATGATAATCCTTATATAGATCATGATAAGAGTCTGGATTTTGACTACTTTTTTGCTCGCAAAGTCATGTTTGTAAAGTATTCACAAGGATTTGTGGTCATGCCTGGTGGTTTTGGAACACTGGATGAGTTATTTGAAGCGATTACCTTAATTCAGACCAATAAAATCGGGAAGTTTCCGATTATCTTATTTGGTAGTGAATTCTGGAGTGGTTTACTCGATTGGGTAAAAGGAACACTTGATACAGAATTTGCAACCATAAGCCCAGAAGATATCAATTTGCTTCACGTGGTAGATTCTACAGATGAGGCTATTAAGATCATTAACGATTTCTATTCTAAATATAGCTTAACTCCTAATTTTTAGAAATTTAAAACTGGTCATAAATTTACTCGGCATATATTTAAAACCTTTAACCTAACTAAGCAAAACCATAACGATTTGAAGAAACTGGCGTTTATTTTGCTTTTAGTTTTGAGCAGTGTTGTGACCGCACAACATGCTCATCATATAATCGCTCATTTAGAACCAGAATCTGATATTATTCATGTTAAGGATTCTATGATCGTAGTAAACGATAGTGATCATAGTTGGGATAAAATAGTGATGCTGGACTGGGCTCACGCTTTTAGTTCTAAAGACACTCCACTAGCAAACCGCTTTGCAGAGGATTTTAAAAATAAATTCCAGTTTGCACCAGAAGATCATCGAGGTAAAACTGTCTTTAAAAGTGATACTCAAAAACTAGATTTTAGTTTAAAACGAAAATCAAAGCAACAAGACATCATTGAATTAACGCTAGAAAACCCTTTGCAGCCTGGAGATTCTAAAACTATAGTATGGGAATATGACGTTATCATTCCTGAAGATGATTTTACAGGCTATGGTAAAAGCAGTACAGGAAACTATGCTCTAAGGTACTGGTATATAACACCGGCAGTTTATGAAAACGGTGCATGGCAGTACTTCTCTCATAAAGGTATGGATGACTATTACCCAGCACTTGCAGATTATTCTATTTCACTACATGCCCCATCATCTCATAAAGCAGTCACAAATGCTCCTATTATTACAGCCGCATTAACAGATAGTAAAAACAGCTATTTGATAAAAGGGAAACAACTAGGTGGAATTGAACTCTATCTGGAACAAAATTTAGAAGGTTACAGAAACTTTGGCGTTCCACAACTCGATGTTACTACAGATATAGAAGATGTAAACATCCCTCCAGAGATGAAAGCCCTTTTTATAGATCGAATTTCTGGATTTCTAAATGAAAAGCTAGGTCCTTATGCATATCCTAACATGCTTATTACAGAGCGATATTACAAAGAAGATCCAGTATATGGACTAAGCTCTTTACCTAGTTTTATAAATCCGTTTCCCGCAGGTTTTACTTATGAAATCAAAGTCGTAAAAGCCATGACTAGAAAATGGCTAGAAAGCGGTGCGCGCTTACATCCACGAGATGAGAACTGGTTGCAGGATGGGATGATGGTTTATCTCTTGCAACTATATCACGAGCGCTACTATCCAGATTTAAAAATAGCGGGAAAATTAAGTGAGGTATGGGGAATTAAAGGTTTTAAAGTCACGCAATTAGGGTTTAATGACCAGTATGCCTTTCTTTATCTCAATAGCGCTAGACTCAACATAGATCAAAGCATTACCACCAGAGCAGATTCACTAGTTAAATACAACCAGCAACTTGGAACTATAAATAAAGCTGCAATAGGATTAAAATACCTGCAGGACTACACAGGTGGTGACGCTGTAGATAAAACCATAAAAAACCTATACCTACAGTACACTCTTAAGACAGCGCACCTATCAGATTTTAAAACACTACTTGAAGAACAAACTTCTAAGAATACAGATTGGTTCTTTAACGATTACATCTCAAAATACACTCGCATGGACTGGAAGATCAAGCGTGTTAAAAAGATAGAAGATTCTGTAAAAGTTTACCTTAAAAATAAGTCAGATCGCGATATACCAGTGGCACTATACAGCCTTAAAAATGACAGTATCGTTGAGAAATTATGGATAGATCATGTCATTAATGATACGATAATTACGCTTTCGCGAAAGCGTGCTAACCGCATATCTCTCAACTATGAACAACTCATACCAGAGTTCTCCATGCGAGATAATTTTAAAACTCTAAAGCCATTTACATTTAATAGACCTATAGAATTGAGGTTATTTAAGGACATAGAAGATCCTGAAAGAGCTCAGGTTTATGTAATGCCAGATGCCGGTTTTAATGTTTATGACGGTTTTACCATAGGTGCTCGATTCAACAACGGTACACTCTTAACTAAGCCTTTTAGATATAATATTAAGCCCATTTATGGTATGCTTTCTAAAAAACTAATAGGTTCTTTAGGTTTTTCCTATACACATAATCTAGAGAAACACGATGAGAAACTATTTTTAGTGAGATACGGCCTGTCTGCAAATCGATTTTCTTATGCACCTGATTTATTATATAATCGCGCTAGCAGTTGGCTTCATTTAGGATTCAGACCAAAAGACTTGAGAAGTAATAAAAGAGAATTTTTAAGTTTTAGAAATGTAATCGTAAACCGTGATAGAGACCCATTAAATCCCGTAAATGAACCAGATTATAGCGTGTTTGCTATTAATTATAGTCATCAAGATCCTAATTTCAGAAGGTTTTTTAGTTACAACATAGGAACCGAGATTTCTGGTAGATTCGGTAAAGCTACGTTTAAAACGCAATGGCGCAAATTATTTAAGGATAACAGGCAGTTAAATATCAGGTTTTTTACAGGTGCCTTTCTTTATAATGACACTTTTAAAGAAGGTAATTTCTTCTCGTTTGCACTGGACAGACCTACTGATTATCTATTTGACTATGAATATTATGGTCGTTCTGACGAGAGTGGTTTTTTCTCCCAGCAACTTGTTATCGCTGAAGGTGGTTTTAAATCACAGCTAGAAACACCTTATGCAAACCAGTTTATATCTACAGTAAATACCTCATACAGTATTTGGAAATATGTATTTGCTTATGCAGATGTAGGTCTTGTAAAAAATAGAAATACTCGCCTTACCGGAGTTTATGATTCTGGATTGCGATTAAACTTGCTGCAAGATTATTTTGAAATTTATTTACCTATTTACAGTAGTAATGGTTGGGAAATAGGTCAGGGCGATTATGACCAGCGTTTGAGATTTATTATCACCCTAGACTTAAATACACTAACCGGACTGTTCACGCGCAGGTGGTATTAAATAAAAATTGCTTCTGAACTAATATTTTTTAAATGGTAAATTATATAGAGATTGATTAACTTATCTCAAAATATGTCATCATGCAGTGTTTTATTTACTGATTAAAAAGACATTATAGGTAATGCTCTTTTCAAACGCAAAAGAAAAACCCCATTAAAATCATAGATTTTAATGGGGTTTTAAAGCTAAAAACAAAAAAATTAATTGTTAAGTGTCTCAAAAGTCATGTTCTTTATTTTCATGACACTTAATGCTTTTGAAAAGTTGAGCAGGAATTTAACCGTGTCATCTTTAGGTCCTAGTGGAGTCACTCGTTCAGGTATTGATTCATTGTAAAGTTTTGCCATGTTTTATGTTTATTTTCAATAAAAACGTAATATTTCTAACTTTATTATAATATCCAGGCTTTAATTTGTTAATATGATATTATGCTTATCAATAACTTTACGTAAGTTGATCAGAGCATAACGCATTCTACCTAAGGCAGTGTTGATACTCACATCTGTACATTCTGCAATTTCTTTAAAAGACATGTCCTTATACATGCGCATGATGAGTACTTCTTTTTGATCCTCTGGAAGTTCTTGAATAATACGTTTGATATCATCACGCACTTGGTCAGAAATCATTTGGTTCTCTGTACTTTCCTGTCCGCTACTGATCACATCAAAAATATCAAAGTCGCTATTGCTAGAAGTGAACTTAGGCATACGTTTATTTCTACGGAAGTGGTCGATGACTAAGTTATGAGCGATACGCATCACCCAAGGAAGAAATTTACCTTCTTCATTATACTTACCACGCTTTAAGGTACGTATTACCTTAATGAAAGTGTCTTGAAAGATATCTTCAGTAATATCTCTATCCAGTACTTTTGAATAGATAAAACTATAAATTCTTTGTTTGTGACGTGTGATAAGTACTTCGAGGCTGCTTTCTTTTCCCTGCAGGTACTGGCTTACCAGAACCGCATCTGTGGTAGTATTTTCTAACTTCATAACTATAATTAACTTAAAGACCTTCTATAAGGTTTCAGGTCTTGATTTAAAGTAATAGTATAGCTATACGCAGATTTTTTTAGAAATTAACTTGGGATAAATATAACAACATTTATTCCACACCAAAAAATTGTAGTACAATATTTAACATTTTATATGTCTTACAGTGTTTTTTATAGACTGTTCAGCAGTTTATCTTTGTCGTTATGGCGCACGATACCCTATTTGCAAACATTGATACTTTAAGTCCCAAAGAGAACATACTCATTAAAGGAGCTGGACTTCATAACTTAAAAGACCTTAATGCTGTTATACCTCGCAACAGGCTGGTGGTTATAACAGGTTTATCAGGTAGCGGTAAATCTTCCCTAGCCTTTGATACGCTCTATGCCGAAGGGCAACGTCGCTATGTAGAAAGCCTTTCTTCTTATGCCAGACAGTTTTTAGGAAGATTAAATAAACCCAAAGTTGAATACATAAAAGGAATAGCGCCAGCCATAGCCATTGAGCAAAAGGTGAATTCTACAAATCCACGTAGTACAGTAGGAACTACCACTGAGATTTATGATTATTTAAAACTGTTTTTTGCACGTGTAGGTCGCACCTACTCTCCTATTTCTGGAAACGAAGTGAAAAAAGATACAGTTACAGATGTGGTAAATTATGTAAAAGCTCAAGAAGATGGTACTAAACTGCTATTACTTACAAGACTCATCGTTAAAGGAAAACGTGAAATTCAAGACCAGCTAGACGTATTACTACAGCAAGGTTACACACGTATTAAGATTAACGATTCTGTAGAACGTATAGAAGGACTGGATTACTCCTTTAAAAAATCTGATCAAGTATCCATCGTTATAGATAGGATCATTAAACGAGATAATGAGGATTTCTACAATCGCCTTGCCGATGCTATAGACACTGCCTTTTTTGAAGGGAAAGGAATTTGCTCTATTGAACACATGGATGGCAGCAGTACTCGAGAATTCAGCAATAAGTTTGAACTGGATGGAATAGAGTTTTTAGAACCTAATCCTCATTTGTTTAGTTTTAATAATCCTTATGGCGCCTGTCCTAGTTGTGAAGGTTATGGAGACGTCATAGGAATTGATGAAGAATTAGTGATTCCTAACACGGCTTTGTCTATTTATGAAAGTGCCATTTTTCCATGGCGTGGTGATAATATGAGCTGGTATAAAGATCAACTTATAAAAAATGCTAGCAAATTTGACTTTCCTATACATAGACCATGGTTTGAATTAACTGATGAACAGAAGGATCTCGTCTGGACTGGAAATAAACACTTTGAAGGTATCAATGATTTTTTTGCTGAACTTGAAGCTAAGGCTTACAAGATTCAAAATCGGGTAATGCTTTCCCGTTATCGAGGAAAAACTAAATGTAGCGCATGTCTAGGCAAGCGATTAAGAAAAGAGGCTGGTTATGTAAAAGTAGCTGGAGTTTCTATTTCAGATCTAGTGAACCAGCCCATAAAAGATTTAAAAGCTTTTTTTGACAGCATAGAGCTATCTCAAAATGAGATCGATATCGCAAAAAGATTACTTGCAGAAATTCAAAGTAGATTGAACTTTCTATCAGACGTAGGGTTAAATTATTTAACACTAAACAGGAAATCAAACTCACTTTCTGGTGGAGAATCGCAGCGCATTAACCTCGCTACATCACTGGGCAGCAGTCTGGTAGGTAGCATGTATATACTCGATGAGCCCAGTATAGGACTGCATCCACGTGACACTGCACGATTAATAAAAGTACTTAAAAACTTGCGTGATTTAGGAAACACCGTCATAGTGGTGGAACACGATGAAGAGATCATGCAAGCTGCAGACATGATAATAGATATAGGACCTGAGGCTGGCACACACGGTGGTGAAGTTGTTGCCGCAGGAACATTAAAAGAGATCTTAAAATCATCCAGTCTCACAGCTCGTTATTTAAGTGGTATTTTAGAGATACCGCTTCCGCGAAAGCGTAGAACATACAAGCATTACGTAGATATTATAGGAGCAAGACAAAACAATCTTAAAAACATAGATGTGCGTTTTCCACTAGGTGTATTAACTATGGTGACAGGTGTTTCTGGTAGCGGAAAAAGTACGCTCGTAAAGCAAATTCTCTATCCAGCAATTCTTAAAAAACTAGGTGGTTATGGTAAAAAAGCTGGGCAATTCACAGATATAGAAGGAAAGTTTGAAAATATTAAAACCGTAGAGTTTGTAGATCAAAACCCGATAGGACGTAGCTCACGTTCTAATCCAGTGACTTATATAAAAGCTTATGACGACATAAGAAACTTATATGCTACTCAAAAAGTAGCCAAAATAAGAAACTACAAGCCTAAACACTTCTCCTTTAACGTAGAAGGTGGACGCTGTGAAACCTGTAAAGGAGATGGAGAGGTAACCATAGAAATGCAATTCATGGCAGATGTTACTCTTACTTGCGAGACTTGTAATGGAAAACGCTTCAAAAAAGATGTGCTGGAAATAGAGTTCAATGGTAAAAACATTGATGATTTACTCAACATGACCATTGATGATGCGATTGACTTCTTTAACAAAGCAGAAATTTCCAAAATCACCCGAAAACTACAGCCTTTACAAGATGTAGGACTAGGTTATGTGACCTTAGGTCAGAGTTCTTCTACCCTATCTGGTGGTGAGGCACAACGTATTAAACTAGCTAGTTTTTTAGTAAAAGGCACCACGGCAGATAAGACACTATTCATATTTGATGAACCTACCACTGGACTACATTTCCACGATGTGAACAAATTACTCGATAGTTTTAACGCATTAATAGAAAAAGGCCATTCAGTTATTGTTATTGAACACAACATGGATCTCATAAAATGTGCAGATTATGTCATAGACCTAGGACCTGATGGTGGAATAGATGGTGGCTATCTCACAGCAGCTGGAACACCAGAAGAGGTCATTAAAATAAAAGATAGCATTACAGCTCCTTATATAGCTCAAAAACTATAATGATAATTTATATCAAAAAATATCATCTAATCAAAATCCACATCAGTAGTATCGATACCTTTTGCAGACATAATTTCCTTTACGGTTTTCTCGTCTATTTTCCCATCTTTACCTAAATCTATCCCCATATCTTTAAGAAGGTCCATAGCCATAGATTGATCCATATTAACGTTTTTAATGTCTTCTAGCATTTTCATAATCGCACCTAGATTCATGTCATCTCCTAGTACTCTGGCCACGCCCATTCCCATTTTTGGAGAGGAACCATAGATGATCATTTCATCTATACTATCGTCTGTACCGTCATATAAAAAACGCATTTGTACACCATCAGATTTATGAGTCATTAAAGTTTTAAAATCTCCATTCTTTAAAATGGTGTTTACTTGGGCATTTTCCTTTTCAAAAGCAGCGGTGTTTTGTTGATCTATAGGGTAATACAATACATTTAACTTATCTATAGAGTTATAAGCTTTTTGAGAAGTTGCACTCATATTAGAAACATCCAGTCCTAGAATACCTTTAGGAATAGTTGTGGTAATAAATCCTTCTTTTTCCTGACTGTCTACAAAATATTGTTGCAAACTAGGTTTAGAATTACATGAGGTTAAAAATAAAAGCATCATAATTCCTATTGCTGCTAAACGTGCTAAAATCATATTCATAATGTTAAGTTTTTGGGTGTTAAAAAATTTAGATCAAGTGATAAGTAGGCACTCGCCTTTTTTGACTCCTAGTTAGTAGCGTTTTCTATTTGCTTCTGGCCAGGAACATTCATCATTTTAGTAAGCTTAGAGATTTGGTTTAAGTCTATATCTCCAGAAATGATTAAAAACACCGTATCCTTTTCATTACCATCGCCATTAATTAACATCACTAGGTTACTTACTTTTTTATCGTTACTACCTTTGCGCATGTGAAACGAGAACATCTGTCCATCTTCTTTAACATGCATTAATTTCACTAATTTATTAGTAGAAATGTATTTATTTGCAAACGAGTTGAGCCTTGCAGCACTAGTAAGGTTATCTGTTGCATATATACGTAGTTCTTTAAGGTTATCTATAATGTCTTTAATTTCATTAAATTCCTTATCATCACTATCTATATCCACATTTGCAATTAGAGCAAACATCTCATCAGTTACCACTGTTTCTGAGGTGTTTTTAAGGTTATCCAGTGCACTGAAGTTTTGTGCCATGGCCATTCCAGTGGTCATTAAAAAGGCTGCTATGTAAATTATCTTTTTCATTTGTTTATTTTAAGAGATTCTAGTTTATTATTTTTCGTTAAGGGTTGTGACTTTTTCAGTTGGTTTTATATTTTGTTTTGTAGTTCTAAATACTTTATCCTTCTTATTGTTAATTTCTTCAAGTGGTCTTAAGTTCTCACGTCCATTATTAAGCTTAGTAGACACTAGCTGTAGTGCTTGCACTGTGGCATAATAAGCTTCTTTAGGATCATCATAAGTATCTACCGCTGGTGCTGCAGTAGTAGTCCCTAAATAGTTAGAACCTACAGCAAGTAATGCAGCAAAACCTGCGGCAATCGCTATTCCTTTGAGAACAGTTACTTTAGAGCGATCTGCTGGTGATTCTTCTGGAGAGAGCTTTGCAAAAGCATCAAAATCTGTATTCATTTCCATAGAATTTTCAGCCTTAAGGGTGATGAAAATACTGCGGTACATCTCATGTTCAGGGGCAACAGATCCATTATTAAAATAGTCTCTGAGCGCTCGTTCTTCTTCCAGACTGGTCTTTCCTTCCCAATATTTATTTAATAATTCATTCATGCCATATCTATTTGATACTGTTCTTCTATTTTTTCTTTAAGCATTTTACGTGCTCTGCTTAATGTTACTCTTACTGCGGTAGCTTTCATATCTAGAATACGTTCTATGGCTTCAAAGTCATAATGTTGTATATCTCGCAGTTCTAGCACCATTTTATATTGTTCTGGTAAACTATGGATCATATTCTGTACCATATTTACACTGGCCTCACGCTCCATCTCTTCTTGTGCGTTGCGATGATCATATTCATAATTACTATGCACTATTCTTAAGTGCCCAGCCTGTTTGCTTTTTAAACGATCCAGAGAAAAATTCTTTACCATTTGCATGGCATAAGCCTCTTTATTCCTCACCTCTTCTAGTGTGTCTCGTTTCTCCCATAACTTTGCCATAACCTCTTGCACAGCATCGGCAGCCTCTTCATGTGAGGTGAGCAATCGTTTTGCTAGGAAATACATCTTTTGCTGTACTTCTTTAAAAACAGTTATGAATTGTTTTTGGTTCATTTAGTGGGTTATACTTCTATGACGAGTTCCTTTTCTTATTGTTACAAGATGTTCTTATTTTTTTTAATATGCTCATTTTTATAGAGTAATTGATAATTTAATACTGCTTTCGCGAAAGCGTGTCCTCAAAATCAAAACTAATAAGAGTAATATCGCTTGATATGAATATGAGAACTGCTGCTTATATTTGAAAGATACTCTAAGAAACAAAATCAATGAAAAACGGGATGATATTATTTTTATTCTTAAGCTGTGGTCTGGCAATGCAGGCACAATATCAGAAGGCTACTATTCTTTTTAAAAATAACAGCGTAAAAGAAGGTTATATAAAAGTAAGAGCTAATGAAGGTGTAAAGTTTAAAGAAACTGAAGAAGATCAACCTGTGGTTTATACTCATAAACATATTGTAGGATATGATGTAGATGGGTTAAAATATCGCTATGTACGATCTAACGGTTATGGTGATCCCTCATTATTTATAGAAATGGAAAAAGGTAAAATAATCCTTTACGGAACCTACTGGCAAGGTGGTAGCACAATGAGTTTTGGTCCTGGAACACAATCTAGACATGTAGATGGAGAGCCTTACTACACTTATCATATGTTAATAAATGGGAATTTTATACGCATAGGAACTAAATTAAAAAAGAGACATAGAAAAATGTTTAAAGACTGCCCAGCGCTGGTGAAACGTTTAGAAAATGGCAGGATAAGTAGTAAAAGCATTCCTCAAGCCATAGAGTTCTATAATGAAAACTGCGGATCTTGATATAATTGTGTTTCTCACTATAAATTCTATTACTTTTATACCAAATAATCAATTCTAATGATGAAGTCCTTTAAAACGATCCTTATTCTAGCGCTAGCTGTTCTTGCAACGACGAGCTGTTCTAAAGATAATGATGATAATTTTGCATCTTCCACCTCTATAAAGAATTTTATTTATCGAGGTATGAACGCTTTTTATCTCTATAAGCCAGACGTAGCAGATTTAGCTGATGATCGTTTCAATACTATAGATGAAATTGAAGAATTCCACAGTAATTATAACACTCCAGAAGAGTTTTTTGAATCACTCGTTTATGACCGACCATTTACAGACCGGTTTAGTGCGATAGTGAGTGACTATATCGCCTTAGAGGAACTTTTTGAAGGAAGAACATTAAATAACGGAATGGAATTCGGTTTAGTAGGTGAAAATGGAAGCGCTACAAATGTTTGGGGTTATGTGCGCTATGTATTACCTAATTCTAGTGCAAGCTCACAAGGTGTAGAACGCGGCATGATTTTTAACCAAATAGATGGAATACAACTCACTAGAGATAATTTTAGTGTTTTACTAGCTCCAGATTCTTATACCATAGGGCTAGCTGATCTTACTGCTGGTGTAGCCACTAATAATGGCATGACCATTACATTAGACAAAGCTACACTTACAGAAAATCCCGTTTTTAGAACTTCAATTATCGATCAAGGATCTCAAAAAATAGGCTATTTAATGTACAATAGTTTTACAGCAAACTTTGACGAGGAATTAAATGATGCCTTTGGAACCTTGCAGGCTGCTGGAGTTACTCATTTAGTGCTGGATTTAAGGTATAATGGTGGTGGCTCTGTAAATAGTTCCATTATTTTAGGAAGTTTGATCTCAGGACAGCCATCCACAGACATTTTTTCTACTGAAGAATGGAATCCAGATGTTCAAGAATTTTTTGTAAACAATCAACCAGATCGTTTAACTAATTTCTTTAAAACAACTACAAACGCTGGAACTCCTTTAAATAGTTTAGGATTATCCAAAGTACACGTGATCACTACTGGCAGCAGCGCCAGTGCTAGCGAACTTGTAATAGCCGCTCTAGAACCTTATGTAAATGTGATCCAAGTAGGTGATGATACCGCAGGGAAATTCCAGGCCAGTATAACCTTATATGACAGTTATGATTTTGGTCGTTCTGGAGCAAATCCCGCACATAGGTATGCCTTACAGCCACTGGTTCTTAAAAGTATTAACAGCGCTGGTTTTACAGATTATTTTAATGGACTGGTTCCAGATATCGCACTACAAGAAGATTTTGAAAACTTAGGAACCTTAGGCGATGTGAATGAGCCATTACTCGCTGCCTGTCTACAAGATATTATGACTAACGGTAGACCTAGCCCTTTAGGGAAATCTAGCTTAAGGTTTGAGGAAGTAAGTGGTAGTATGGAGTTAAGACCATTTAGCAAAGAAATGTATATAGATCCCATAGACTAAAATTAAAAATAGTTGAAATAGAAAATGTTTTATAACTTTTTATTTCAACTATTTATGATGTATTCCTCTTGAGTATGCGAGTAGTTTTTACGGAATATGTAATTATACTTAATACCAAATGGAATTTATAAAGTCTTAATAAAGTATTTCGTCTTTTGTCTTAGTCAGACACGACTAATAAATAATTATGGTTATTAGTTGGACACATTTGTCCCTCAAATAACATTTACCCTATTCAGAAACAACAAATGATTAATCTTTAATAATAAGCAATGGAATTTTTAATTCTCTATAAAATAAATCTTCTGTTACACTACCTATAGTTAGGTTTGAAAATGTGTTAGAACCTTTATCTGCTACTATAAGTAAGTCTGCGTCATTTTTATAAGCCTCCTTCTTTAGTGTACTAGCTATATTAGCTTCTCTTCCCAGTAATTTGAAACGTTGTGTTTTACCAGTATAATCTACTTTTTTCAAGAAATTATCAAACTTCTTATCCATAAAAGCATCCATTTTTGGTTCTATTTTTGAATTGTTCAAGTATGGCGAGAAGTGGAAAGGCAGACTGTAAACATGGACAGCTTCAACTTTAATATCTTTTTTAGTTTCTAAAAAGGAGGAAAATGAAAAACATTTTTTAGAAGCGTTAGAAAAGTCTGTACCTACCCATATTTTTTCCATTTTAATGTCAAAGTTTTCAGGAATCCATAAGAATTGACATCTAATAGTTCTAAGTAATTTAAAGGCTAGTATACCCGATCCACTTTGATTGTTTTTATTTCCTAAAAGTAGAAGATTAATACTATACTTGTTTACAATATAACTAATTAAGGACTCTGTGTATGGATCATCAGAGATTAATACTTCCCACTCTACATCAGCTGTAAAATGTTGTTTTATATTTTCTTGTATTTCATCTGATATTATTTCTTCTAAATCTATATCCTCTATTTCCTTTTCAAGAATTTCAGAAATCTCGTAGCGTTTTATATTATGTACAAAGTACACTTTCTCAACGCCTACCATTCCAGAAAAAAAAGAACTATACTGGATAAGTTGTTTATCAATGGAAGAGAGGTCTAGTCCTACTAAAATATTTTTTATAGGTTTCATATCTTTATTTTTTACTTCTTTTCTTAATAATATTACTTATGGTTTTTTCATAATCCTCTTTCTGTTCAGCCTCTTTTCTTATATCTCGTTTTGCAATCTCATCGCTTAGACCTTTGTAAAGAGAATAACACATAACTATGAGGATTAACGCAAAGGGCAAACCAGTAGCGATAGATGCCGTTTGAAGAGCACCTAAACCACCGCCCAGCAATAACACAGCAGCTACAACACCTTCAGTAACTGCCCAAAATATACGTTGCCCTACTGGTGCCTCAATTTTACCACCAGATGTTAAGCTATCTATTACTAATGATCCAGAATCTGAAGAAGTGACAAAGAAACCTATGATGAGTATAATTGATACAATATTAAGAAAGCCTGAAAATGGGAAGTCTTGTAAAAAAACAAAAAGAGCCGTTGCTACGTCATCATTAACAGCATTCACGATGGTATCATTACCTTGTATAATAGTATCAAGAGCAACACTTCCAAAAGTAGATATCCAGAAGAACGTTATTAAACTAGGAACAACTAGTACTCCTAAAATAAACTCTTTTACCGTTCTTCCTTTAGAAACACGGGCTATAAATGTACCTACAAAAGGAGACCATGCAATCCACCAACCCCAGTAGAATAGTGTATTACCATTTTGCCATGCACCGTCAGTATAGCTTTCATTCCACAAGGCAATTTCTGTAAGGCTACCAAAATAGTTCCCTAAGTTCTCTAAGTAACTTTCAAACACAAAAATTGTAGGTCCTAAAACTAATACTAATAGTAGTAAAAATACTGCGATCCTAACGTTCCATTCACTTAAGAACTTTACACCTTTATCTACTCCCAAAACAACCGATACCGTTGCTACTAAAGTTATACCAGCTATGAGCAATACCTGAGTAGTAACACCGCCATCCATGCCAAATACATGAGAAAGACCAGCTGCTACTTGCTGCACACCCATACCTAAAGAGGTAGCTAGACCAAAAAGAGTCGCCAGTACGGCAAAAATATCAATTATATCTCCTACGACACCATAAATTTTATCTCCAAGAAACGGATAAAAAACACTTCTAATGGTTAAAGGTAATCCACGTGAATATGTAAAAAAGGCCAGAGATAAGCCAACTAAAGCATAGATACCCCATGCATGAAAACCCCAATGTAAAAAAGTGAAATTCATCGCTTCTTTTGCCATTTCGGCATCTGTACCTGTACTACCCGTTGGAGAAGACCCGAAGTGATTTACAGGCTCTGCAATACTCCAGAACAAAAGACCAATACCCATTCCAGCACTAAAGAGCATAGAAAACCAGGAAACAGTAGTAAACTCAGGCTCTGCATTTTTACCTCCTAAACGGATTTCGCCAAATTTGCTAAAAGCAAGGTAAAGCACAAATATTAAAAACACATTAACACTTAATACAAATAGCCAGCCTCCATATTCCGTAATTTGATGTTGAATATCATCAAAGACCTGTTTTGCAGATTCTCCAAAGAAAAGCGTTAATGCGATGCTTAGGACAATTAAAATAGTTGATGTAAAAAATACTGGACCGTTTATTTCCAGGCCAAAAATTGATTTTTTTTCGTCGCTTCTAGTGACTTTTTGAGACATAAAATTATGTTATTTAATATATTAAAAATTATCTAGACTTAATATCTGTCATGAAATAGTATCCAAAGTTTATATTGAATCTACTTTCCCATCCTAAACTCTTATTACCTGTACCGAACTCGTTAGTAAAATTCCCGCCAAACCAAGAGTGATTGTAACCTAAAGCATAATCCATATAAACATAGAGGTTACCTGCTGTTACCAGCACACCTGTCACATTCATAGCAGAGTTTTTAAAGTCATTTGCTTTTTTATCCATGTAACCAAAGTCGTTATAGAACTGTAAGTTACTTATAGGACCTATTTTTACTGGTAAATCATAAGAAACACCTGCTGTGTACATTTCATAATCTGAAGCCACATCATAAGGGAATCCATATGCTCCCATTTCTATAACATCTCTGCTTTCTCCAGGTGCATTAATAGGATTGTGGCGTGTGCTAATTATAGCTGTTTTTAAGTTCCATCGTTTATAAAAAGCCTCATAATGCAATGATAACGAGTGATGATCACCGACTTCTTTAGTGTCTATATTATAAAGTCCTCCATATTGTGCAGATACTCCAAATCTATTTTTAAAAACCTCACCTGATTTATATACAAACTTTCCATTAAATTGATTAACCTCTTTATTTCTTCCTACAACATCATATGCGTAGCGTTCTGAGTTAACCTCTCTAGAACCACCTAAACTATTAAGTTCAGAGCCTTTAAAAAAGGCAAGTTGGTATTCAAACTTATCGCCCATATTCATGTATTTCAAACCTAAATCGTGATCATCTTCTAAACCTACGTAGTATGTTAGATTAAAGAACCAGTTGTGTGAATTATAGGTTTGGATACCAAATGGCACTTGGGTAAGACCAAAATGAATATCTTCTTTATCATTAATCTTGTAACCTATCCAACCTTGCTTCATAAAACCGCCACCAAAACCTTCGGCATAGTGTCTATACTCTGCATTTAAGTATACACCTTTGTATTTAGCCTCAAAGTTCATTCTTATAAAATCATAGACTAAATCTCCTCCTATTTGTTTCTGATCATCATCCCAAGAGCTAACAAGGTAGTTGTAACGCAACGCACCTCCTATATTAACTTCAGGTTTCTCCTGACTGAAAGTAAGGAAAGGTAATAGTGCTACTATAAGTAGTAATTTTTTTTTCATTTGAATGTTTTTGGGTTTATTTTTTTTTTAAGGTGGGCGAAACTAAGGAACTAATAAAGTTCCACCCAAATGATTCCGTATAAATTTAAAAATCCCTTTATAGATAGCATCTCGTCTAACTTTTTAACAGATCATAGATAAAATAAAGATTTGAATACATTATTTTTACTTTTATATGACAGACACAATCAATACTATAACAGTTAAAGATCTAAACGGTAGATTAGTAGATCTCTTGAAATTATTTCCTAAAAAGATACAACTACTTATCATTTATAATAATGATTGTTTAGGCTGCACTGGTCGAGCTTTACCTCTTGCTTATGAGTTCCAGCAGCAGTTTCCTAGCATACAAGTTGCAGGCATTCACACTAACTTTACAAATCGCGAAGGAACTCCAGAGAATATAAAAAGTGTGTTTACCAGTGGTGAGCTGCCTTTTCCTATATTTATAGATGAACATCATACCGTTTATGACCAGTTTAAGGCTGAGGGAACACCACAATGGCTACTTATAACTGAAGAAGGTGTTCTTTTCCGCTCTATTTTCGGATCACAGAATAATGCAAAAAACCGGTTGTATTATGCACTAGAAAGTATAACCTAAGAAAAGATAAAAGAGTAACAGTCTCACTAATGATTATATAAAAGTGATCATAAACAGCAGCTCTATCTCTTGTAGCTATTACTATAAAACTCCCGTCAACCATTGTGAATATCTAACTAGAAAAAGGTCAAAATCACAACAAAATTCCCTTTACATTTGCCGTCCTAAAAAATTAAAAAGATGAGCGCAACCTGGTATGAGTGTAAAGTTAAATATAGAAAATTTGATGAAGCAAGCGGTACTCATAAAATTAAAACAGAACCTTTTCTAGTAGATGCAATATCTTATACTGAGGCCGAAAGTAGAATTACTCAAGAGATGGCAGCCTACTTGCCAGCAGATGAAGAAATTAAAATAACTAATATTAAAGTAGCTAATTTTGCTGAGATTCATCCTTTTGAAAACACAGATCGTTGGTTTAAATCTCGCGTGTCTTTAATCGCATTTGATGAGGAAAGTGGTAAGGAGCGTAAAACTAATTTATATATGCTCATACAAGCAAATGATGTTAAAGAGGCATATGACAACACGGTAAGCACCATGAAAGATACCATGGGAACATATACTATTCCTGCCATCTCAGAGTCTCCTATAGTTGACATTTTTCCTTACTTTACAGGAGAAGAAGATGACCTCGAGCGATTGAAGTCTTTTGTAGCACTAAAAGATTCTGTTACTACCGGTAACGATATGAATGACGACCTAGAAATTAAAGATATTCTTGAACATTCTCAAGAAGAAGAATAGCTCATGTTGAAAAAGTTGAGTTACACAGAAAAATAGCGTGTTATTCCTAAAAATACTAAAAAACATTAGTAATGGCAGCATGGTTATAAATTATGTAAATTCTAACTAGATGTTTTCATATTTTATAAGAGCATGCGCGATATGTTATTACGCTTTCGCGAAAGCGAGATCCCTACATAAGTCTTTTTAAGAAACATGAGATCTATGTAACATTTCCCTCTCTGGATAGTTACTTTTGTAAATACAAAATTGCACTTAAAGAAATAGTTCTATAGACTTAGACTTTTAATAGAATTATGAGCCTGTTGAATGAATCCATTAAGTGCAAGAATATTTAAAAATTAATTATCTATGAAAATGGAACATATATTCTATGATTATTTAATTGAAACAGGAATCTCAAGTTCTACCGCTGGATACCTGAATGCCGCTACCCTACTCATGGGACTCATACTGCTGGCTTTATTACTAGACCTTATTATTAAAAAAATAATTATAGTAGTTTTTACACAATTTGCGGAGAAAACAAGAACCAACTTTGACGATTTACTGATTCAAAATAAAGTACCTCGTAATGTGGCTCATATCATTCCTTTAATACTTGTTTTGGAATTTATACCGCAAGTTTTAGTCGATTTCCCATATGTCGAAAATCTGGTGGAAAAAGGGTTACAAGTTTTTGGTATCATATTGTCTTTATGGATTGCTCGTAGTGTTTTAAATGCTTTAAAAGATTATTTTAAAACCTTATCGCGTTTTAAGGATAAACCTATAGATAGCTACATTCAAGTGTTTATGATTTTTGCTTGGATCTTAGGAACTTTATCAGCTTTTGCGATTATAACAGGTATCGAGTTCATAAAGTTTGTTACAACTATTGGAACAGCATCTGCCATTATAATTCTTGTTTTTAGAGATACTATTTTAGGGTTTGTAGCAAGTATACAAGTTTCAGTAAACGATATGGTGCGCATAGGTGATTGGGTCACTTTTGAGAAGTATGGCGCTGATGGCGATGTTACAGAAATTAATTTATCTACGGTAAAGGTTCAAAATTTTGACCTAACAATCACCACCATTCCTACCTATGCCCTAATCTCAGACTCGTTTAAAAACTGGCGAGGTATGCAAAACTCTGGTGGAAGACGTATTAAAAGATCCTTAAATATTAAATTAGACAGTGTAGCTTATTTAACACCATCTCAGGTAGATAAATTAAAAGATATACAGCTCATCACCAGCTATTTAGATTCACGTCAAGAAGACATAAATACGTTTAACGAGAATAACAAAATCAATAAAGCAGCACTTATTAATGGTAGAAATTTAACTAATATAGGAGTGTTTAGAAAATACATGCAAACTTATGTAGAGCATCATTCTGGTATTAATAAAGATATGATGATTATGGTACGACAGCTGCCTGCAGGATCGCATGGAGTTCCTATAGAAATGTATGCTTTTAGTAGCGATAAGCGATGGAAAAACTACGAGTACATCATGGCAGATATTTTTGATCACCTGATCGCAGCAGTTTCCTTTTTCAATCTAGAACTATATGAAATGCCTAGTAATTCAAGCTTTAAAGGAATAGTAGCTCAAGGAAATTCATAAATCAAATGATCTTTTTTATTTCATAATCTCCTTAACAATAAAAAGCAACTAAGACTGTGATATTTTTTTAGCATGAACTAGGTAGAACTTCTTATTTAGGCTGCATTAGAAACACAACTTATTATCAAATCCTCACATAAGTTTATTCCATAAAAAAAGCCCATCTCTAAGATGGGCTTTCTTTTTAAACTTGAAGTATATGTCTTATAGAACTTTTACGTTCACTGCATTTAATCCTTTGTTACCTTCTTTAAGGTCAAATTCTACTTCGTCACCTTCACGGATTTCATCGATTAATCCTGAAATGTGTACAAAGTGATCTTTGTCTACTCCTTCTTCAGTGATAAAACCAAAACCTTTAGTCTCGTTGAAGAATTTTACTGTTCCTTTACTCATTTTAATGTAATTAAATTATATAATATAAGTTGCAAAGATGGAGCCATTTAATGGATATCTACTAGTATTATTGATTTATATTACTTTATTGAGCGTTTACAGCTAGTTCAAGACAGATATTTTATCCCTTAAAAGTTAAAAAAAGGTCTTTTTAATGATTTAACACCTTTTTACACTTCATAAATACGCACCTTTTTCTTTTTTAACCTGGTATTATTAGTGCTAGAAATAACCTCATGAACTTTTTTCTTAGAAACCGCTACAAAAGCACAATCCTGTTTTAACTCTATAACTCCTAGTTCATTTTTTTCTAATCTACCTTGTTTGAAGAATAAGCCTGCGATATCTCCTTTAGATATCTTATCCTTACGACCACCAGAAATAAAAAGAGTTGTCCAGTCCGTTTCCAGGCTTGTAGTTTTAGGGTCCAGAACTAATAGGTCATCTGTAGTGATAAAATCTGGCACGATTTCTTTATTCCATTGCAACACATAAGCTGTTCCAGCAGCATTCATTCGGGCAGTTCTACCATTTCTATGTGTAAACTCTTCTGCTTTTAGTGGTAACTGGTAGTGAATAATATATTTCAACTCAGGAATATCGAGACCACGAGCTCCTAGATCAGTAGCAATAATAATTTGATAAGTTCCATTTCTGAATTTTATAAGAGCTCGTTCACGTTCTTGTTGTTCTAAGCCGCCATGAAATATTCCATGCTCTATATGATGTGTTGCTAAATGCTCACTTAAATAGTTGATAGAATCTTTATAATTACAAAATATAATACCAGGTTCATTACCTATATGAGATAACAATTCAACAAGGGTTTTCAATTTATCTTTATGTGTTGCTAGTACTCTTTTTACCGCAAGCTCTTTCACACCACTTGCTGTATAATCGATCACCTTAGGGTGATGCAGTTTTACAAAATCTGGAATTTTCATATTTTGAGTAGCACTAGTAAGTACACGTCTTTTTACATGCGCAAGATCATGCATGATATGAGCCATCTCATTTTCAAAACCTACCTCGAGAGATTTATCAAACTCATCCAGCACTACTGTTCTTATATATTCTAAATTAAAACTCTTGCGATCTAGATGGTCCAGCACTCTACCTGGCGTTCCTATAAGTATTGCTGGAGTATGTGAGAGCTCTATCTTATCTTTAGAAATAGGTCTACCGCCATAAACGGCATTTGCTTTAAATCCAGTTCCCATATCACGTATCACTTGTTCTATTTGAATGGCTAGTTCCCGTGACGGCACTAAAATAATCAATTGTACTTGTTGTAATTCTATTTTTAACTCGTTAAGAACTGGTAATAAAAAGGCTAGTGTTTTTCCAGTTCCTGTAGGTGATAATAAAATGGTGTTAGGATATGCAGGAATGGTTAACAGCGCTTGTTCTTGCATAGGATTAAGCGTTGTAATTCCTAGTTTAGCAAGGATTTGCTGTTGATTTTTAAAGGTTTCAGACATGCTGTAAAAGTAAAGGTTTTAATGTGGTATTAAATACGGTAAGTTTCAACTAAGATTTTTATCAAAAAATCTAGTAAATTGAAAAGCATTAACACCATAAAAGTGCCCTAACTGTTTTCAAAAGGTTTTAAATAAAAACTAGAACCAGCGCTAGAATAACACCACCAGCAACAAACCACATTCCTTTTTTAAAAATGGTAGTTCCAGGCATAAACATCCAGAAACTAGAGATGACAAAAAACAATAACCCTAAACCAAAAGTTATATTCAAGAAAAACAACGGCTGACTCGATTTTGCTTTATGCAAGTGCGTCATCTTATCCAGTATATATGGCAGCTCCATTTTCTTATATTCCACAGCTCCGGTAGCTAGATTATAAGTTCCATTTTTAAAAGTGACCACATTGTTAGATTCACTTTCTATTTTCAACCTTTTAATGCCTATAGCCTGGCCTAGCTCTTTTTCACTAAGTTGTGTTTCTATTACTTTAGAATAAGCCACTTCTCGCTTCATTACATCTCCATCACGGAAAATTAAAACAATACCGCTCACGGCATAAACTGCCATAATTCCTGCTAAGAAAAAGCCTAAATAGCGGTGAAAAACTCTCATTTTAAGCGATGTATTACTTGGTTTAGCCATAATTGATTTTAATTTAGAACTCCATCTACAGCTTTAATGATTTGGTCATAAGTTAAGTCTCCTGTAAAAAGAGAAAAACTATTACCATTAAATGGTTCATAAACATGTCTGTTAGTTTTAGAAAACAATCCCACTACTGGTGCGCCAGAGGCACTAGCTAGATGCATGATGCCGCAATCTGCGCCTATCCATACCTCTGTATGGGAAATAAATGCAGCAATCTCTCTGATATCTTTACTATAGTATGATGGCGCTGCAAAATCTATTTGAGAAACGTTTTCATAAGGTAAAACCTCTACGATATGATAGTCTGGATATTCTAAAAGTAATCTTTTGTAAAAAGGAATCCACCAGTCTGGTTTGTAACACTTTTTTCCTGTGGCAAAGGTAAATAAGGCTATAGTTTTCTTACTATCATCTGCTATTTCTCTAAGTTTAGCTAGGCCTTGTTGAGACTCTGCTGGAGTGAGATTTAAATTTAGATTCTTAACAGGTGCATGGTGGTCCTTGAAACCTAATTTTTCCATATAAGCTCTAAAGGCATATACCTGTTCCTTTGCAATATGCTGACCATCTTTATAATTTGCGCTAAAATCTTGTTCTTCTAGACCAAACACTTTAAACCTAGAACGTGCCATTTGTGTATAAAGACGTCCTGAAGAAGAAGATCTCACGGCGTTAATAGAGAAATCATACTTTCTTTTTCTTAAAGATAAAACTCCTTTAATATATCCTTTAAGGTTTTTAAAAGGTTTTTTAGGTAAACTGGTGATGTGTACCACCGGTTCATAGTTTTCAAAAATAATAGGACCTAGAAATCCTTGAACTATCAGATCTATCTTTGCATTAGGAAAGGTTTTAATAACTTCCTGAACTAGTGGTGTGATTAATAATAAATTACCTAGCCTGTGATTAGTACGCACGATAAGTACTCGTTTCACAGTATTCAAGTCTGTTAAGTCACCTGGTTTAGGTTCATGTCCATTACCGATCCCTTTGGTTAGGGATTTCATAATCTTTCTTCTGTAATTATTAATTTTAGGAAGTTTAGACATAACACTTATTATCAAGTTGCTAAAATAAGCAAGCTCAATTAATCTAAGGAATGATTAAGCATATTTAGTAGCTCAGGAACAGTTAAATAGACTATAATTTATCTTTAGTGTAATTAATCATTCCTTTTGCAATAATAATTTTGGTGATTGAGATATCGCTTTCGCGAAAGCGTAATTAAAAACCGTGTTCTGCACTCCATCAATCATTATAGTTCAACAGTCTTATCTTTCTATTCTCACTATAAGATTCATAGGGTTACAAGGACTTTAATGAATGCTGGTTTCTTTTTCATTACCAGCTTATAGGCCTATAATCTTTGAGGAACTTACCGCACCAGTGTTTACCAGTGTTAATTCCGTCAAATAATGGATCTAAAACTCGTGCTGCGCCATCTACAATGTCAAGCGGTGGCTGGAAATCGTGTAGTTCTTGTTTACGCTTAGAAAGTTCGGCAGGATCTTCATCTGTTACCCAACCAGTATCTACAGCATTCATAAAAATACCGTCCTTTGCCAGAGTTCCTGCGGCTGTATGTGTAAGCATATTTAAGGCAGCCTTAGCCATATTAGTATGTGGATGGCGGTCTTCTTTAAAAAAAGTATGAAACTTTCCTTCCATGGCACTCACATTGATGATGTGCTTTTTACCTGTATGCTCTTTCTTCATCATTTCAGAAAGTCTATTGCAGAGCACAAAAGGCGCTACTGAATTTACAAGCTGCACTTCTATCATTTCAGTAGTTTCTACTTCACCTAGTTTGAGACGCCAGCTATTAGTCTTTCTTAAATCTACTTGTTGTAGGTCTGCATCCAGTTGCCCTTCTGGGAATACTTCTGGTGCGCTAAGTGCTTTATCAAAACTATATGGGATTTGAGAGAGCTGTGCGCTAGCTCTCAAGCCTATTCCTGGTTCTGGTCCGTGCCATGTTACAGGCATATTTTTATTTGAAGAAGCTGCTGGAGAGAGTGCTTTAATTTCGGCTAGGCACTCTTGATGATCTTTAAGTAATTCTTGTGCAAAAGGAGGCAACTTACTGTATTCCAGATTTTCATTAGGCATTAAGTGTGCATAAAACCCTGATGGTCTACGCACCGTTTGTGCTGCATTATTAATAAGAATATCCAGCTTTTCATACCGTTGCTCAATAAAGTTACAGAAGATTTCTACACTAGGAATATGTCTTAAATCGAGTCCGTGAATCTTTAGGTTATGAGCCCAGTCGTTATAGTCTGGTTCTTTTGAGAAACGTATCGCACTATCTGCTGGAAAACGTGTGGTTGCAATCACGGTAGCGCCACCGCGTAATAACATCAAAGAGATATGATATCCTATTTTTAAACGTGAACCTGTAATTAATGCTACTTGTCCTTTAACATCGGCAGTTTGAAATCGTTTTGCATAATTAAAATCACCACAGTCTGTACACATCTGGTCATAAAAATGATGCAGTTTTGTGTACATGGTTTTACATACATAACAGTTTCTAGGTGTGCTTAGCTCGCCTGGATCTTTTTGCTCGAGTTCTTGCTGTAATAAAACTTGTGGAGCTACAAAAACGCTTGCTTCACGAGCGCTGCGTATTCCAGTTTCTTTGCGAGCGTGTTTATCTCTAGTGGCTTTTTTTCTTTTGGCCGCTTTTACGGCATCTTTTTTACGTCGTTTATATTCATCACGACTAGGCCTAGAAAGCAGTCCAGCTTGTTTTATAAGTTCTATACGTCGCTCTTTAGGAATTTCAAAAATTTCATCAGTATCTGTATTCAACCTGTTAAGAATATCGATGCATTTCTCGATTTCTTCTTGAGTTAACGGACTTTGAGATGAATTTGAATCTTTCATGATGCGATAGAAATACTAAAACGACTTAGACCTGCTCTACGTCTTTCTTAGATTTACGGTATAAGTAATTATTAAATATATTACGTTTTGCAAAACGATAACGGTTGTCTGCATTAATTAATTTCTTAAATATTTTTACATCTACGCCAAAATATTCATAAGTCGTCCCGTCAGTAAAAGTTATTTCCAGAACGCGTCCTTTGTGATCAAAGTCTTCAATTCCAGTATTAGTAATTGTTTCTTTGTAAGCTGGTAGGTTTGTTTCTTTAGTCTCTGGCGCAATACTTACCAGGAAATGATATCCATCAATTATCTCACGGCTCATTACCTCTGCCTCATCCTTCTTATCATCACCATCCTGAAATTTATCAGGATGCCATTCTTTTACAAGATTGCGGTAACTCTTTTTAAGTTCCTTAAGGTCAATGTCTTTCTCTACATTGAACATTTTCTTGTATTTATTGATTCGTTTCATGTTCTACTTTTTTATAGCGCGCAAAAGTAGTCTATTCTTTTGATGTGGTGATTTTTATTTTTTGGGCTGAACTCAGCTATTAAAGATTTAAATTGTTATACCAATTTATGGTTCTAATACCGTATTCTTAATTTGAATTATTTTTTGACTAGATGATAAAGAAAATTAAAGCATAAACTACGGTTTCATTTTATTTTGAAATATAAGCGAAAAAGAAACGAATTATATGCGTCGTTAGGAATGTAAATTGGTATTAGTTTGAAAATCTCGTTAGTAAAAAAATCGTTGTTTTGTAATGAATACTAAAATCCTACTTCGCCAGTTTGCGCAGTGCTACCCATTGTTTGAGCATTTCACGAGATTCTACTGCTGGATACCCTAGAACGGTCTGGCCAGCTTTTACATGATTCATTACACCACTACCAGCACCTACTGTTGCTCCAGATTCTATAACCGTGTGATCTTTAATAGAAGCACTACCACCTATAACAACTCCATCTCCTAGCGTTACTGAACCTGCTAGACCACTATGACCAGCCATTATACAGCTCCTTCCCATCACGCAATTGTGTGCAATTTGAACGAGATTATCAATCTTACAACCATCTCCTATAATGGTAGAGTTAAACTTAGCGCGATCCACACAAGAGTTAGCTCCTATTTCCACACCATTCCCTATCACTACATTACCTATATGTGGTATCTTAACCAGGCCGCGACCATCATCTGCTGGTCTGTACCCAAAACCGTCAGCACCTATACTCACATTATTATGAAAAATACATTGAGCACCTATTTGCGAGCGCTCTCTGATTACTGTTCCTGACCAGGCTACCGTTTGCGGTCCAATCGTAGAATCATCAAAAACACTTACATTATGGTATAAAACGACTCCATCGCCTAATGTTACATTTTTACCTACATAACAATGTGCTCCTATCTGAACTCCATCACCTATGATAGCCGTTTCATGAACAACTGCCGTTGGGTGAATATCAGTTTCAAAAACAGGAGTCGGTGGTAAAAAAGCTTCTAGCATATTTGCCATAGCTAAATCTGCATTTTTCACTTGAATCAACACACGATTATCTCCAGGTTCTAGATCAATATTATCATTTACAATAGCAATTGAAGCCTTAGAATTTGCCCAAAGTTTTGCGTATTTGCGATTCCCTATAAATGTTAAATCATTAGGTTTAGCTTTGGTGATTTCCTCTATTCCCGTAATCTCTTGACTGGTTGAACCGAGCATGGTTCCGTTTAAGGCGTCACAAATTTGTTGTGCTGTAAATGAATTCATTATGGTCAATGGTTTAGACTGGTAAAACTAAACTATAGCCATTGATAATAAAAATGGATTCTAATTAAACCTTATGATCCCTATTTTTATTAGGTGTCATATTAATAAATTGGCATTACTTCTCACTTAGACAACTATTCTCCAGAAGTTTTCTTGATGTATTGAGTTAATAAAACCACTTGTGTAGGACCTACTCTACCTTCTATTTGGTTTGCATTATCATGCACTAGGGAAATATTGCGCACTGCTGTTCCTCGTTTTGCGGTAAAACCAGCACCTTTTACGTCCAGATCTTTAATAATAACTATGCTATCACCTCTTTTTAAAATATTACCATTTACATCTCTATGAATGATTTGAGGACCACGCTGTATTCCGTCTTCTG
>P_2C_Liq_1_UnCtyDRAFT_1000090_pt1 | contig 35620 bp, 26 predicted proteins | sample Pon2CUnioCityCA_2_FD_10234 | JGI IMG/M metagenome (IMG submission 10234) | reverse complement strand
TCAAGACATGTTCACGTTATTCCCATCTATGTTTACGGCTGGTGAGGATGTGATCAATATTAACGGTTTAGTATGGATGGGTAACCAGGATTTCATGCTTCAACAATTGGAGGAGAAATTGAAAAGCGGTTTTAATTGTATTAAATTTAAGATAGGTGCTATAGATTTTGATAAAGAATTAGAGATGCTTGAGGCTGTAAGATCACGCTTTCGCGAAAGCGAAGTCACCATAAGAGTAGATGCAAACGGAGCTTTTACTCCTCAAAATGTTATGAGCAAGCTAGAATTGCTTCATAAATATCAAGTACATAGCATAGAACAACCTATTGCACAAGGACAATGGCAAGAAATGGCAATGCTGTGTGAGCAGTCTCCTGTAGACATTGCTCTGGATGAAGAATTAATAGGACTGTATGATATGGCTATAAAGGAGCGATGTGTTGAAACTATAAAACCACAATATATTATTTTAAAACCGGCTCTGGTAGGTGGTTTTCAAAGTTGTAGAGAGTGGATTAATATCGCAGGTGAAAAGAATGTGGGCTGGTGGATGACCAGTGCGCTGGAATCAAATGTAGGACTAAATGCGATTGCTCAATTTACTTACACATTAGGAAATGATATGCCGCAAGGACTAGGAACTGGTGGTTTGTATACTAATAATATTACGGCACCACTAGAAATTAAAAACGGAACGTTGAGATGTAACAATATCTCTCAATGGGATACTAATGCACTAAATTTTTAAGAAATGTATATAGAACAAGGTTATAAAGGCAAATTAGGAGTTTGGAATTTTTTTCTCATACCGGTAGGCTTTATGCTTTTTATGGTATTTAATTACTTTTCTACTTTAATGTTAGTAGAAAATCAAGGGCAGTCTGTAGAACAAATGATGGCTCAAATGATTGAAATGATGGGTAAAATGCCATTTTTAATTCTGAACCTTTTAATATTTGTTGCGGGAATTGTAGCCATATTTATATGGGTAAAATTTGTTCACCAGCAGTCGTTAACAGCTTTAACAACAAGTCGTAAGAAAATAGATTGGAAACGCATTTTTATGATGTTTATTTTTTGGTCTGTTGTCTCTATTGCTATGATATTGTTAAGTGTGTATAGCGCACCAGAGAATTTTCAGTATAATTTGAATTGGTCTCAATTTATTCCACTAGTTATAGTTTCTTTTTTATTGTTTCCTTTTCAGACTAGTTTTGAAGAATATTTGTTTCGTGGGCAATTGCTTCAGGGATTAGGTATTCTTACTAAAAATAGATGGGTTCCTTTTATGCTTACTTCTATTCTTTTTGGTGTGATGCACGCAGCAAATCCTGAGGTAGAAAAACTAGGTATGGAAGTGATGATTTTTTACATAGGTACAGGTTTTTTACTAGGAGCTATGACCTTAATGGATGAAGGTTTAGAACTAGCGCTAGGTTTTCATGCTGCAAATAATATTACTGCAGCTCTTATGGTGACCTCTACCTGGACAGCTATTCAGACTGATTCTGTTTTCCTAGATGTTTCTGCACCTAGTTTTGGACTCATAGATATGTTACCCATTCTCATAGGTTATCCAGTAATACTGATTATTCTGGGCAAAATATACAAATGGTCTAACTGGAAGGAAAAGCTATTTGGTCGAGTAATGAGTAAAGAAGAATTTTTTGCGCTGAAAGAAAATAAGGTTGAGGTAAATGAATTTCAAGATTAGAAAAATATGATTCCCAAAATACACCCAAGTTTTAAACTTAATGGTCGCAAACTAGACTATAATGGAGTGATGACTGTTGCTTATTCTTATGTAAAAGAAGGTGAAGAATGGGAAAAAGAAGTAGGTGACTTTTTATTAAACTGGCTCGACGATTTTGAGGTCATGACCGTTTTTACTAGTGGTTCTACAGGTTCTCCTAGACAGTATAAACTTAATAAACAGCACATGATTCATAGTGCTCAAATGACTGGACAGCATTTTGAATTAGGACCAGGAACTGAGGCGCTTTGCTGTTTACCATTAAGCTATATCGCAGGTAAAATGATGATGGTGCGCGCCCTCATGCTGGGTTGGGAAATAGATTTAGTAAAACCCAGCTCTAAACCGTTGAAAAAAGCTGATAAACGTTATGACTTTACGGCCATGACTCCTTTACAAGTTACTAAGTCTTTAAAAAATATTCATAAAACGAGAACTGTTCTCATAGGTGGAGCAGCGGTACGAGAACAATTGATTAATGATTTACAGCACAAACATACCAGAGCATATCATTCTTATGGAATGACTGAAACGGCTTCTCATGTGGCTATTAAAGAGTTATATCCCAATTTAGAAGGCCAGTATACAGCTATAGGTGATGTGACTTTTCATAAAGATGATAGAGATTGTTTAGTTATTAATGCAGCATCTTTAGGGATAGAAAACTTAGTCACTAATGATATCGTAGATCTCGTTAATGAACGACAGTTTAGAATTTTAGGACGTATCGATGATGTGATCAATAGTGGTGGAATTAAAATTCATCCTGATCAAGTGGAGCAGAAACTAGCAGCACATATCACGCAGCGTTTCTTTATAACGGGAATGAATGATGAAGATTTAGGAGAAAAAGTAGTGCTTATTGTGGAAGGAAAAGAGTCTAAGTATAATGATTCTTTTAATCATTTAGATACCTATGAAGTGCCTAGAGAGGTTTATTTTGTAGATGTTTTTGAAGAAACGCATACTAAAAAAGTAGATAAGCGCTCTACCTTAGAAAGGTTGTTTAGAAAATAACATGGAACATAATAATTTTGAGTGCATAGACTTCAAGTTCCTATTCTTGTTTTCTTAGGAGTACTCGGGTTAAATGATGACCTGTTACTTACCTTGTAAATTACTTGTTATGACATCAGTAACATGATCTAGCATGCGATAAACGTTATCAAAGCCAGAATCGCCACCATAATAAGGATCGGGAACATCTAGGTCTTCATTAGGAAAAGCCCAATCTAGAATTTTGTGAACCTTGGCTTTTTGCGTTTCGTTTTGTGCAAGTGCAATGGTGTCTCTATAATTAGAATTATCCATCACAAAAATGTAATCATAGGTCTCTAAGTCAGCAGTTGTTAGTTTACGACTCGCCTGACTTGATATATCTATGCCATTCTTTTGGGCTACAGCTATAGATCGTCTATCTGGAGCTTGACCACGATGGCTACCGCTAGTTCCAGCGCTGTCTATATTAAACTTAGTAAAATTAAGTTTAGAACGCAGAATTCCCTCGGCAAGTGGAGACCTGCAAATATTACCTAAGCACACCATTAAAATAGATGTCTTATTGCTCATCAATAATTCTTAATTAGTCAGCTTTTTACTCAAGTCTTCAACATATTTGTTGAACTGCTTATCTGTAGAGGCTAGATTATCAACTGTTTTACAAGCGTGAAGTACGGTGGCGTGATCACGTTTTCCTATTTGAGAACCTATACTTGCTAGAGAGGCTTTAGTCATTTTCTTAGAGAAGTACATCGCTAGTTGTCTAGCTTGTACTATATGACGTTTACGGGTCTTAGACTGTAAGGTTTCTACATCCATTTGGAAATAATCACTTACTACTTGCTGTATTTGATCAATAGAGATTTCACGTTTAGTATTCTTAACGTAGTTTTCTACAATCTTGCGAGCCAGATCTATAGTAATATCCTTGCGGTTAAAAGAGGAGTGCGCTATTAAAGAAATGATAGCACCTTCTAATTCACGTATGTTAGTTTTAATATTATCAGCCAGGTAGTTAATGATATCTTCATCCATTTCTACACCATCTCGATACAGTTTATTTTGAATGATGGAAACACGAGTTTCATAATCTGGGTGATTAAGTTCTGCACTAAGTCCCCATTTGAAACGAGAAAGTAAGCGCTGTTCAATATCTTGCATATCTACTGGCTTCTTATCACTGGTAAGAATCACTTGCTTACCGTTCTGGTGTAAGTGATTAAAAATATGGAAGAATACATCTTGAGTACTCGCTTTACCAGCAAAGAACTGAATGTCATCTACGATAAGAACATCAACAATTTGATAGAAGTGAATGAAATCATTTCTATTATTTTTTCTGACAGACTCTATATATTGTTGTGTAAATTTCTCAGCACTTATATATAGAACAGTCTTATCTGGATAATTTTCTTTAATACCTACACCTATAGCGTGTGCTAAGTGAGTTTTACCTAACCCTACACCACCAAAAATCAATAATGGGTTAAAAGAAGTTCCTCCAGGTTTGTTAGAGACCGCCATACCAGCACTACGCGCTAGTCTGTTAGAATCTCCTTCAAGAAAGCTGTCAAAGTTATAAGATGGATTTAATTGGGACTCGATCTTTACGTTTCTTATTCCAGGAATAATAAACGGGTTTTTTAATTCTGGACTCTTACTTCTCACTGGCGCATCTACAGATTGTGAGGATTGTATAGAGCGATTGCTACTAGGTATTTTTTCAGTAAATGGCTCCATACCTTTTAAAGTATTTTCCATTTTAATGGCATAAATTAACTTTGCTCCTTCACCTAGCTCGCGAGTTAGGGCTGTTTTTAGTAACTTTATATAATGTTCTTCTAACCATTCATAAAAAAAACGACTTGGAACTTGAATACTTAAAGCCGTCTCTGTGAGCTTTACAGGGTTTATTGGTTCAAACCATGTTTTATAAGCTTGTGGATTAATATTATCTTTTATAAATAGTAGGCAATTTCCCCATACCGATGCTGCCGTAGTTGTCATAAAATAAGTTACATTAGTGATTAAAAAAAGATCGTTTAAAAATGAAAATAATGTGAAATCACTTCTTTTTAATCGACCTACAAATATGTGCATAAAAAACCTTAAAAAAAACTATAAAAGGGTTTGAATTATTGAAAATTTTGTTGCAAGGAAACTGATTTCCTTTGATGTAAAAATAATATTACAAAAATAATGAGGAGTACACTTACAAAAATTAAAACCAGATACGTAGAATCAGATCAAATGGGGATTATTCATCATTCTAACTATTTGATTTATATGGAGCAAGCTAGGTTAGACTGGTTAGATGTTTTAGGGTTTTCCTATGCAAAAATGGAGAGTCAAAAAGTATTGCTTCCGGTCTATCAAATCGATATCAAGTACAAAAAACCGATCAAGTTTGGTGAAGAGATTACGGTAAAAACAATTCTTAAAGACATACCTACAACAAGAGTGTTGTTTGAGTATGAAATTATTAATTTTAAAGGAGATATTTGCGCTACAGCAGATCTGACTTTGGTGTTTACTGATGGTAATACTTTTAGACCTACTAAACCACTTCCAGATTTTCTAGCTGCTTGTAAAAGATTATTTTAAAATAAAATTATCTTTTACTCAACTGCTTGTGCTCTTATAGGGTATAATTTATTGATTTGTGCCACTGTTTTTTCTTGTTGAGATTTTGGAACTGCAATAGTTATTATACAGTGCTCGGTTAGCTCTTGCTTTTTTATTTTACAATCATGCTCATCTATAAAACGCATTACTTGACTCATTTGAGCATATTCAAAATTTATTTTTACTTCGGCAGTTATAGTGCGTAACTTGATCTCAGCAGTTTCTAAAGTAATTCTTGCGGTCTCTCGGTATGCGCTTATCAGGCCGCCTACTCCTAGTTTAGTTCCTCCAAATATTCTTGAAACTACCACCAGAATATCACTTAATTCATGAGAGTTGATCTGTCCTAGTATAGGATCTCCAGCACTGTGACTAGGCTCGCCGTCATCGTTTGCTCTATAATTATTATCATCGGGACCTAATTTCCATGCATAACAATGATGTCCTGCTTTAGGGTGTTTATTGCGCAATGGAGCGATGAGGTCATTTACTTGATAATCGTTAGTTAAAGGAAATGCATTACCATAAAATTTGCTTCCGCGATCTTTGTATAGAATTTCTTCAGTAGGCGTGATAATGGTTTTATAAGAATCTTTCATAATGGTTACGCTTTCGCGAAAGCAATCACTAGAATAGCAATAATCGCGAGTACAATACCTAAATAGTTTTTAAAAATAAGTCGTTCCTTAAATATAAGCAATCCAAATAGAGTCGTTAAAAGAACCGTGCCCACGTGATTAATAGGGAACAAGATGCTACTCTCCATACCACTTTTGAGTGCTTTAATAATAAAGAAAATAGAAAAGTAGTTAGGAATTCCTAGGGCAATACCTGCGATTACAGAATTAATTTTCAAGAAACGTCCTTTAAAGACTTCATAAATTAAAACAGCGATCCCTACGACAAACGCCATCGCAAAGCAAACAGCGCTAAAAAGCGGTTCCTCTCCATCAGGAACATGAGTTTTCTCAGCATATTTTAAAGTGGTGTCAATAATACCGCTTCCTAAAAATAATAAAACCGGTAAAATTAATAAGCCTTTATCCAGCTTTAAGCCACTTTTAGATTTTACCGAACTTAAATAAACTGACACTAACGCAAGTAAAATCCCCAGGATTTTAATCCATCCTACTGATTCATTATACAACCAGAAACCAGCTATTACTGGGATAACTAGAGACATTTTGCTGGCCACAGCAGCTACAGATAAGCCGTTTTTTTGACTTGTTAATGCCACGACATTAAAAATAGTGATGAATAACACACCCAGAAAAAGTGCATAATACAGCCACGAAGTCTTTACAATTACCTCTACATCTGGAACACTTCCATAGGCTATAAATCCGGTAATAAAAGCTACCAGATAATTTACAATTATCGCATGCAGTGTATTTACTTTAAAGACTTGAAAATACTTAAATATGACATAAAGTAAACTAGAGGTAGCGATGCTTAAAAGTAACCAGATCATACGTTTCTGAAAATCTTTAAAACATCATTATTCATCTGTTTGCGCTCTTGCAGTCGGTAATTTCCATTTAAAACAGGAGCTTTTAATCCTTGATAGAATAAGACTTCAGTTCCCATGAATTGATAGGCTTGATCCCATAAACCAGTGTCTATAAAAGATTGAATAGTCGTTGATCCACCTTCCACAATAATAGATTGTATATTCTTTTTATAGAGTTCTTCAACGATTTCATAAATCTTTGAGGAGCTGTAAGTAAGTTTTAGGGTTTCAGCGTCATGATTCATTACCTTATAATCATCAGTAATACTGTTTTTAGAATCAAGCACTATTCGGGTAGGGTTAATTCCTGACCAGTCCCGGCAGGTAAGCGATGGATTATCATCGATCACTGTTTTAGCACCTACTAAAATTGCATGTTCTTCAGCTCTTAGCTTGTGTGCTAGCTGTCGTGAGTGGGAATTTGTAATCCATACAGGTTTTTGCTCGTTTTTCTGTTTTGGAGCTATGAAACCATCAGCAGTTTCGGCCCATTTCAGGATGATATAAGGACGTCGTTTTTTGTGAAATGTAAAAAATCGTTTATTGAGTTCGTTACAATCATTTTCTAAAACACCTACCACAACTTCGATTCCTGCATTTTCTAAAATAGAAATTCCTTTTCCGGCAACTTTATCATGTGGATCCAGCGTTCCTATCACTACTTTTTGAAATCCTTTTTGTACAATCATAGAGGCGCATGGCGGTGTTTTACCAGTATGTGAACATGGTTCTAGATTGACGTATAATGTCGCTTTCGCGAAAGCGTCTCTACCACAACTCTTTTGCTCTGCATCACGCACAGCGTTTACTTCAGCATGCGGTTCTCCAGATTTGAGATGCCATCCTTCACCAAGAATTTTATCATTTTCAGAAACAATCACACTTCCCACGAGCGGATTAGGATATGTAGTCCCCAAACCGTTTTGAGCCAGTTGTAGGCAACGCTCCATGTATTTCTCGTGAGTAGTCATTTGAGCAAAGGTAAGACCTAATTAAAATTTAAAGCAACATCAAAAATAAAATCAAAAACAATTCAAGATGTAAATTGGTATAAGTTCGAGCAAGAGTTTGAGAACGTTTTGATAATTGAAGTGAATTTTAATTTTAAATTAGCTTTATGAAAATCCGTAAAATTCTTCCTAGAGATAATCAAGCTGTTAAAGAAATTATTCAAGCTTCTATCATGGAACATGGAGCGCCTAAAATAGGAACCGCTTACAGCGATGCTGCTACTCAAGCGATGTATGAGCAATACCAAAAACCTCGCAGAGCCTACTACGTTCTTGAAATCAATGGAGTAGTGGCAGGTGGAGCAGGAATTGCACCACTAGATAATTATAAGGGTAATGTGAGCGAACTACAAAAAATGTACTTTAAACCAGAAGTGCGTGGAAAGGGTTATGGCAAGAAAATGATGCAAGTCTGTTTAGAACGCGCCAAAGATTTACAATTTGAAAGTGTTTACCTTGAAACTATGGATAATATGTATATGGCTCAACGTTTATATGAACATGTTGGGTTTAAATTACTGGATGCACCATTAGGTGATACTGGTCATTTTTCATGTCCAGTTCAGATGCTTTTAAGATTCTGACATTACACACTTGATGTAGAGCCTGTTTTTATGTGTCTCAATATCAGTTCGAGTGCGGTTTTATCAAGTTTTTTTAAGAACTTTATATAAACCTCACCCTTCAGGGTTGGGGAAAAGGTTTCGTTTTCTAAACCTAAATTAAAAATGAAAAGACTCCTTTTCTTAGAATCTATATCTGACTATCGAAGTTTACGGATTAAAAGGAATATATACGTGGGTAAATTGTAGTTTGCAGAAATTTGATCAGAAAGGTTGAAAAATGATTTTACCTTTACCAAATGACATTGAATCAACTAAAATCTCTTTACCAAGAACAACTGGCACCTCTTTATCCAGAAAATGAGATTCACAGCATTTTACAAATCCTTTGTGAAGATCTATTCAGCTGGTCGCGCACTTATTTTTTAATGAATGATAGCTTAGAGCTGAGTCATTTACAAGTAGAAGTATTACAAAAATCTTTGAGAGAATTATGTACTTCTAAGCCGGTGCAATACATCACGGGTAAAGCTCATTTTTATGGGCATGTGTTTGCTGTTAATGAACATACATTAATACCTCGACAAGAAACAGAAGAACTGGTTCACATGATTATTAAAAATCATAAAACCGAATCTTATTTAAATATTCTAGATATAGGAACAGGAACTGGCTGTATAGGACTATCTATAAAAGCTTCAAAACCAGACTGTAGCGTGACTGTAATGGATGTTTCAAAAGAAGCACTTACTACGGCGCAATTAAATGCCGACCGTTTAAAAACACCTGTAAAAATGCTGTTACAAGATGTTCTAGTACTTGAAGAACTACCAGAGAAGTATGATGTCATTGTTAGCAATCCGCCATATGTGCGGGAATTAGAAAAGGTAGAGATCCATAAAAATGTATTAGAAAACGAGCCGCATCTAGCTCTTTTTGTAGATGATGATCATGCTTTAATTTTCTACCGTAAGATTATGGAACTTGCTAAAAAAGCTCTGCAACCAGAAGGAGTTCTGTATTTTGAAATCAATCAATATCTAGCTGCCGAAATGAAATCTCTAGCCACTGAGCTAGGTTTTACCTCTCATGTTTATAGAGATTTAAGCGGTAATTATAGGATGATGAAGTGTGAAAGAAATTGAAATCAAACTCAAAAACTGTAATCCTTAATATCGATTAAGGAACATCAAAACTTACAGCAGGTATAGAAACCTCTCGCTTTAGATCATGCGCTGTTCTTGTGGAAGTAGTTAGGGAAAAGGTTACGGAACTATCAATATATTCTTACCTTTAAATTTGAATTGCACAGCTGCTGTGCAAATTGTATATTTGTTTTTCTTTCCTCAACACTTAAGGGTGCTAAAACAGAAGAGTGATTAAGAGTTACATCAGTAAAAATAAATTGATATACTTTTTGATTAGAAACCTCACCCTTTAAGGCTGGGGAAAAGGTTTCGGAGCAACTATTAACAGTTAACAAATAACTGAACCATGGCAACAAAAAATTTAACGATACGATTATCAGATCAGCTGATAGAAGCGAGTAAGGAATATGCAAAGAAGCAAGGGAAATCCTTGAATGAAGTGATAAGAGAATTTCTTGAAAACAACGTTAGGAAGCCTAAAAAATATGAGTCTTCTGTAGATAAGCTTCTTAATTTCGCTGAAGAGCATGGTAAATATGTAGGTAAGTTTGATTTTGATAGAGATGAAGCAAATGAAAGATAGAAGTTTTATTGATTCAAATATCTTTATTTATACTTTGAACAAATCAGAAGATATAAGGTCTGAAAAGTCAAAACAAACACTTTTATCACTTGAGAAAGAGACTAGAATAGTAATATCAACACAGGTAATTCAGGAAATTTCAAATGTTGCAATTAAAAAGAGTCTTTTAGATAAGAATGAATTGTTAGATTACGTCAATCGTTTGGCTAATCTAGAAGTAGGTGTTATCAGTGAGGATATAATTAAAGAAGCTATCAGAATTAAATTTAGATATCAATTGTCTTTTTATGATTCTTTAATAGTAGCTACCGCAATAGAAAATAACTGTACACGATTATATTCAGAAGACCTCAATAACGGTCAGTCTATTGAAGGCCTTCAAATCATCAACCCATTCAACAACTAATGGACGTTAAAACTCAAATAGAATCCTTGCGTGATGAATTGCGTGAGCATAATTATAATTACTACGTAAACGATAATCCCACGATATCAGATTTTGAATTTGATAAAAAACTGGAGCAATTAAAAAGGCTAGAGGCTGCGCATCCTGAGTTTTATGATGCGACTAGTCCTTCAGTACGTGTAGGTGGAGAGATTACTAAGAATTTCAATACCATAAAGCACATCAACCGTATGTACTCGCTGGATAATTCTTATTCCATCGAGGACTTAAAGGATTGGGAAACGCGCATTAAAAAAATCGTGGACGGCGACATTCAGTATACTTGTGAGTTAAAATATGACGGCGCTAGTATTTCGTTACACTATGAAAATGGTAAGTTTACACAAGCCGTAACTCGTGGTGATGGAAATCAAGGAGATGACGTGACCGCAAATGTGCGCACCATAAAATCAGTGCCGTTACAGTTAAAAGGCGATGATATTCCTGCTAAGTTTGAAATACGTGGTGAGATCGTATTGCCTTGGGATGGATTTCATAAAATGAATGAAGAACGCGCTGCACAAGGACTGGAGTTGTACCGCAATCCTCGTAATACGGCTAGTGGTAGTTTAAAACTACAGGATAGTGCAGAGGTGGCAAAAAGACCGCTGGACTGTTTGTTATATCAGCTCGCTGGCGATAATTTACCTATAACAACACAGTTTGATAGTTTAACGCTTTCGCGAAAATGGGGTTTTAAAACTCCAACAGAATCAAAACTAGCATCGAGTATAGAAGAAGTTTTTGAGTTTATTAAGCACTGGGACACAGCACGCAAAGAGTTACCTTATGAAACTGATGGAGTAGTAGTAAAGGTCAACTCATTGCGCCAGCAAGAAGAATTAGGTTTTACCGCCAAAGCTCCTAAATGGGCCATGGCATATAAATTTGCCGCAGAGCAAGTTGCTACACGACTAGAAGAAATCACCTATCAAGTAGGTCGTACAGGAGCCATAACACCAGTCGCAAATCTAGAACCTGTTGAGATTTCAGGAACAACAGTACGTCGTGCGAGCTTGCACAACGCAGACCAGATTGAAAAACTAGACATAAGAGTAGGTGATGAGGTTTACGTAGAAAAAGGCGGCGAAATCATACCTAAAATCGTTGCGGTGGATTTAGCTAAACGATCGGAGTATTCACAACCAACTATTTATGCCACACAATGCCCAGAATGTGAAACCAAACTAATTAGAAAAGAAGGCGATGCTAAGCATTATTGCCCTAACGAAATGGGCTGTCCACCACAAGTAAAAGGTAGGATTGAGCATTTTATCTCTCGCAAAGCGATGGACATCGATGGGATAGGAGCAGAAACCGTAGGTCAATTAGTAGATGCAGGCTTAATCACTAACTATGCCGATTTATATGAACTGACCGCAGAGCAAGTGTTACCGCTAGAGCGTATGGCACAAAAAAGTGCTGAAAATATGGTGCAAGGAATTGAAGCTAGTAAAACCGTTCCTTTTGAGCGTGTGTTGTTTGCGCTAGGGATACGGTATGTCGGAGAAACTATGGCAAAAAAACTGGCTAAGCATTATAAAAATATAGACGCTTTACTAGCCATGCCAGCAGCACCAGAAAAAGAAAACTTAGATCTATTTGCAGACCTCACCAGCGCTACCGATAAAAAAATAGAAGAACTTACTGCAGTTCCAGAAATAGGAACGAGCATAGCACAGTCTATTGTTGAGTTTATTCAAAATGAAGAGGACATGCGACTGGTGGAACGATTAAAAGCTGCTGGATTACAATTTGCCTTAAGTGAAGAACAATTACAAGGTCAGACAGATAAGTTAGTCGGTAAAAGCTTTGTCATTTCTGGAATATTTGAAATGTCTAGAAACGATCTTAAAAAACTCATAGAAGATAATGGTGGTAAGGTAAGTAGTTCGCTTTCCAGTAAAACAGATTTTCTCATACGAGGAGAAAATATGGGGCCATCTAAACTTGCCAAAGCTGAAAAACTGGAGATAAAGATGATTAGTGAGCAAGAGTTTTTAGGGATGGTTTAGAGATTTAGTTTTATTATTTCATTCATAGGTGCGGTTTTATCATAAAAGGTCAAACACATAATTTTCGTACTTATAGGTGAGGACTTAAGTCCGCACCTATAAATGAAATTTCACATGATCTTGATCGTGTCCGCACCTATGAAAATTTATTGCACCATATTTTTATGTTGTTCAAATAGAGCAAGAGGATTTTTTAAAGTCCTTTCCTTTAGAAAGGATTTAGGATAGGATATTGGAAAGCTAGGCATCACTATGATTAGTGAGTAGGATTTTTTAAATATGATTAAATAGCATGAAGAAGTTAATATTATTAGGGACGTTGTTATGTTTCGCTTTCGCGCAAGCGCAAACCTATTCCTCAAAAATTATTGCAAATGACACCATGCTTATTCATGGATTTATAGGTGAGTATCCTATCACTATGTATGTAGAATATACTGGTTTTTGTGAATACGAGCATGAATATACAGGCTGGTACAAATACGATAGCAGTAATGTTTCTATTCCTATTTTATTCTATTATTCCAGCTATCCTGAGGATGAAAATTTTAAAATTTATGCCAAATATGATAGCGATTTTGAAACTGAAATCACAGAAGAATTTGATTGTCATATCATAGCCTTTGATGAGGTCTTTACAGGAACTACAGAAAATGGATTATTTAATAATCTCAACTGGCAAAAGCAAGATTCTACTACTGGATTAAAAGTTACCTTTCAAGGCGATCCACAAAAGAAGTTTTGGGAACTGGGCGATCAAAAGGTTTATTTAACTAAAGATGATCGCGTTCTTTTAGATATAGGAGTTTTAGGATTTGAATATGCCTATCATGTAGATGTTGTAGGGCAAAAGATATTTAACGATGTCAACCATTTATTGATAGAAATAGCCGTACCTAGCAGACCTGGTGGTAATGGTCGTGGTATGTGCGGCGCTGGAGAAGAAATATATATGCTCTATTTACGATTAAATGAAGAAGATAAATTAATCTACAGCGACAGCGAGAAAATACAAAGCTGTTTTGATTATATGGAAGAGTCGCCAGTAAGCTATGATGTTGCTTTTCCAGAAAAAGGGTTTAAACGCATTAACTAACTTCTTCACCATGTTGGCTAGCATCTAAACCACGTTCTTCTTGATCCAGTCTCACGCGCACAGGAATTAAGATATCTACAATTTTATAAAAGGCGAGACTTCCACCAAAGGTGAATACAGCAACAGCAACCAAAGCTGTGATATGCCATATAAAGGTTTCTGTTTCACCAGCGACGAGTCCTACATCTTTTGCAAAAACGGCTGTTAAGATCATGCCCACTATACCGCCTACACCATGACTAGGGAACACATCTAGCGTATCGTCGATTCCAGTTTTTGAAAACCAAGAAATAGCGAGATTACTTGTTATAGCTGCTACAAAACCTATGAAAATACTTTGAGAAATAGTCACAAACCCTGCGGCTGGTGTAATAGCGACTAAACCTACAATGGCGCCTATGCAGGCACCTACAGCACTCATTTTACGATTTCTAAAACGTTCATAAAACATCCAGGTAATCATGGCTGTAGCACTCGCGATATTTGTATTTGCAAAGGCGATAGCTGCATCAGCATTGGCAGCTAGAGCACTACCAGCATTAAATCCGAACCAACCGAACCACAACAGTCCTGTACCTAAAATGATATAAGGGACATTTGCTGGGTCGTGAGTAATCTTTTTACGTTTTCCTAAATAAACAGCTCCAGCAAGTGCTGCAAAACCGGCACTCATGTGGACTACAGTTCCACCAGCAAAATCGAGGACACCTAGATTGCGTAGTAATCCATCTGGATGCCAGGTCATGTGTGCTAGTGGTGTGTAAATGAATATGGTAAATAGAACCATGAAAAGAATGTAACTTCTAAAACGCACGCGTTCTGCAAAACTTCCAGATATGAGTGCTGGTGTGATGATGGCAAATTTCAATTGAAATAAAGCAAAAACTAAAAATGGTACCGTTCCAGCAAAATCTGGATGAGGCGCAAGACCTACATTTCTAAAATTGAAATAGGTCATCGGGTTTCCTATAATACCGTGCCAGCTCTCGCCAAATGCCAGTGAAAATCCAAATAAAACCCAAATAACGCTAACTACTCCTAGTGCTACAAAACTTTGTAACATAGTAGATATCATAGATTTTTTATTAACCATACCACCATAGAAAAAGGCAAGTCCTGGTGTCATTAATAATACAAATGCTGATGCGATAAGCATCCATGCCGTATCACCGCTATCTATGGCACTCATATCGCCGAGCTCTTTATAGGGCGTACTATATATTAAACTGATAAGAACTAAAAAGGTGAGAACTATAAAATTAAGTTTTTTACCCATAACTATACGTATTGAATTATTGATTCAAATATAGGGTTGAAAAGTTTAATATTTATAAAAATCATCTATTAACCCTTAAAAATATAGGGTTGAATCATCATTAGGTTTATTTTTTTGTATTTCAACCCTATTTTTGATGGGGTTTATTTGATTTTTTATAGTGTTTTGAGGAGTTTGTTCTTTTTTATTCACTTTTTGCTTAAAGCTTCCCCATAGATACTGCTACTTAAATAATTCTGTGTTTCAAAAAAACAAAAAACACCAATTTATTTGAGCGACATTAAAAATATAAATGGGTGTTAAATACTGTAAATAGTGTTTTGATTGTTGTTGAGTTTCCCTTCATTCAAGTAAAAATCTATACGACCTAAATTAATTCCATAGCAACCTACTTGATTCACCATAACATCTTTATCCATGGCATTTTTTACAATCTCAGGCGCATCTAGAAAGGTATGTGTATGACCTCCTATAATTAGGTCGATATCAGAAGTTGCTTCAGCCAGTTTTAAATCAGAAACTTTATCATGCTTATAAGCATATCCTAAATGCGACATACAAATAATGATATCACATTTTTTTTCTACTTTTAAAATACGTGCCTGATCTTTAGCTACTTCTATAGGATCGTGATATACTGTTTCTTTAAACATTTTAGGATCTACAAGACCGCTTAATTGAATCCCAACGCCAAAAAGACCGATGCGCACGCCATCTTTTTCAATCACTTTATGTGGCAATGTTTTCCCATCCATGATGGTATTTGAAAAGTCATAATTAGAAATTACAAAGTCAAAAGTGGCATGCGGTAATTGCTTGTATAACCCATCTATTCCATTGTCAAAATCGTGATTTCCTATCGTAGCTGCGTCATAACCCATCATGCTCATGAGTTTAATTTCTAGCTCACCACCATAGAAATTAAAATAGGGTGTTCCCTGAAAAATATCGCCACAATCTAGTAGTAAGGTGTTAGGGTTTTCTTCTCGCACTTTATTAATAATTGCCGCGCGTCGTGCCACGCCGCCACGACCATCATTACGACCACCTTGAATAGGTTCTATGTGGGAATGTGTGTCGTTAGTGTGAAGTATTGTGATTTTCTTAGTTCCAGGTTCTAGTTCTGGTCCTGTAAAAATGGAGTTTGCAAGTGCATAATTAGACCATAGCGCTGCACCTGCCACGATTCCTGTACTTGTATTGCGTATAAATTTTCTTCTTTCCATGTTATTCTTGTTGTCTGCTCTTTTAGTGAACCATTGTAAATCGATCGTCTCGTTTAAACTTTAAGGTGTCAGTTTCTTTAAAGTAATCAATCATGGCGTTTCTAATTTTGTAATCTAACTGGGTGATAGGTGTGTCTTTAAAAAAGCTCATGTTATCACCGCCATTATATAAATAGTCATTTGTTGCTACATAATAATGTTCATTATCACTCAGTGGTTTTCCATTTATGAGGGCTTCTAGGAGCTTGCCGTTTTTATCTAATTTAATTGTTAAACCACTTATGGGGTGAGCTCTTTTTCTTTTTACTAGATAGTTGATCAGAGATGTCATTTGTACTGCATTGAGCTGCGCTACTACGATACTATTTTCAAAAGGCATGATTTCATAAGCGCTGCGCATGGTGACTGCTCCTTTATGAAGTGGAGCTCTTATACCGCCGTGGTTAATGAGTACTACGTCTATTTGTTCACCAGATCGTTTTAAAAAAATAGGGTTTCCTTGCTTCATCACAATTTCGGCCATCATGTTCCCTATAGGAGTGTTGAGTTCAAAATCATTTTTATGCATAGAAACTGGGTTGTAGCTTAATTGCTCATCCATTTGTGCATCTAGGGATTTTTTATAGGGAGCAATGTAGTCCTCAATGGCAGTTACGCTTTGCAGGGTGCTGTCTATAGAGGTCTGTGATGCTTCTACCTTTACCAGGTGTAGGTGGTCTGGTTTGCAAGATGTTGTGATGAATAACGCTTTCGCGAAAGCGAGATAGAAAAAAGCTTTTCCAGCCCGTTTATAAATGGATGTTTTCATAACCTATTTGTACTACATTTGTAATGTTAGTAAAAGTACATGATTTTTAACGGAATTAAGAGACGCTGGCTGCGCAAGGAGATTAAGAAATTGCAAAATTTGCAAGATAGGCCGCTTATTAAATGGCCAGAATCGCTTGTGGTGATTTTTAATGGTGAGCAAACAGTTGATTTTGAGCCTTTTTATAAATGGGCAAAGGAATTAGGAATTAAAAAAGAGTCTGTGGTTCTTGTTGCTTATGTTCGTGATAAAAATAAATCGACCGTGCAAGGCGCGCATTTAGTAGATCGTAAACTTATTAAATGGTCTGGCGGGATTACTGATGATGAGATTAAAGAATTGATTAAAAGACCTTTTGACCTTCAGGTTAATTATTATGATACACAGAATGATTTGCTTGACTTTATAAGTCTGGCTTTGCCATCTCGATTAAAGGTTGCTTACGGGGTTTTAAGTGATGAATCTTTATTTGATCTTTCTATAGATGTTCCGCTTAATGATTATAGTGCTTTTTTTAAAGAATTACAGAAATATTTAAAAATATTAACTCAGTAACATGCAAGAATTAATAGGTACAGGTGTGGCTTTAATTACTCCATTTAAAAACGATGGAAGTGTGGATCATGCAGCGCTTAAAGAAGTAGTAGAATATCAAATTAGTAATGGAGTCGACTATTTAGTAGTTTTAGGAACTACAGGAGAAAGCGCAACACTCACTAAAGAAGAAAAGGAAGCGATAAAAGCTACCATTACCAATGTAAATGCAGGAAGGTTACCTATGGTTTTAGGTATAGGTGGTAGTAATACTGCTGCGGTTGTAGATGAAATTACATTAACTGACCTATCTAATTATACTGCTGTTTTATCTGTGTCTCCTGCATATAACAAGCCTACTCAAGAAGGGATATATCAACATTTTAAAGCGGTAGCTGGTGCCACAGAAAAACCTATTATTTTATATAATGTACCTGGAAGAACAGCGTCAAATATGGCTGTAGAAACAGTGGTGCGATTAGCACATGATTGTGATAATATTATAGGGATTAAAGAAGCTGCCGGAGATATCGTTCAAGCTATGAAGTTGATACAGTACACTCCTAAGGATTTTCTAGTAATATCTGGAGATGATATGATTACTTTGCCTATGGTGCTGGCAGGTGGAGCTGGAGTTATATCTGTCATAGGGCAAGGTTTACCTCAAGGTTTTAGCGATATGGTACGCTATGGATTAAATGGAGATGTAGAAGAGGCTTTTGAATTACACTATGAGATTGCGGCTAGTATAGACATGATATTTGAGCAAGGTAATCCAGGTGGGATAAAAGCAATGCTTGCTCATTTAGGGCTTATAAAAGAAAATCTAAGGCTGCCACTAGTCACTGTAAATGAGGATTTAAGGTCTAGAATTAAAGTTTTTATGCAGCAATACCAGGCATAAACTCCATAAAGTTGCTGTCCCTGCATACCACAATAGCATTACATACGTTAGTTGCATATAGAATCTAAGAAATATGTATAAAAATTGTATTTTTGCAAACCATTTAAAAATGAGCATGAAAAACTATATTGTTTTACTACTTCTAACCGTTACCTTAATAAGCTGTGGACCTTATCAAAAGGCTTTAAAATCTACTGATAATGAGTTAAAATTAACGGTTATCGATCAGCTTCTTGAAAAAGAGAAGTATAGTAAAGCTGTAAATTTATTTGATCAGATTATTCCAGCTTATCGAGGTACTGAAAAGGCAGAGTCGCTTTCCATTAAATATGCTAAGGCACTTTATGAAACTGGTGATTTTCCTAACAGCTCTTATCAGTTTGAAAGATTTGTTCAGTCTCATCCACTGAGTGAAGATAAAGAGTTTGCAGCTTACATGGCAGCTAAGAGTCATTATGAAATGTCTACCTTGTATTCAAAAAGTCAATTAAATACAGACCGTGCACTTGCAAAATTGCAGGATTATATCAACTCCTATCCCGACGGTGTTTATACTGATGAGGCAAATATTCTAGTCAGTGAACTAAGGTCTAAGTTAGATCGAAAAGCTTATGAAATTGCAAAGAACTATCACCATAGAAGTAGGTTTATAGCAGCTATTAAGAGTTTTGAAAACTTTATTATTCAACATCCAGGTTCTGAATATATGGATGACGCGCAGTATTACCTATTAGAATCTGAATATTTATATGCTATTAAAAGTAGGGATGAACTAGTGGCAGGTCGTATGGATATTGCTATTAAATATTATAATACCTTTGTATCTCGTTTTCCTACGAGTGAATATCGTGATGATGCAGAGGAAATCATGGAAAAAATTAACAAATACAAATCAGAGAATAACATCTAATTCAAGTTATGGATACTAAAAATATACAGGCACCATCTTCTACTATTACTTATAATAGAGATAACTTAACAAACCCAACGGGTAATATGTACGAGGCGATTTCAATTATTGCTAAGCGTGCTGAACAAATTAATACAGACGTTAAAGGAGAGCTGATTGAGAAGTTAGAAGAATTTGCGACCTATAACGACTCTCTTGAAGAAATCTTTGAAAATAAAGAGCAAATAGAAGTTTCTAAGTTTTATGAGCGTTTACCTAAACCACACCAGATCGCGGTTCAAGAATGGTTAGACGGTAAAATTTACTTTAGAGATACTTCTAAACCAGCAGAATAATTTTATGATGTCGGTTTTAAGTGGTAAAAATGTATTACTAGGTGTTACTGGTGGTATTGCTGCTTATAAAACAACTTACCTTGTGCGCCTGCTTGTAAAAGCGGGCGCAGCTGTTAAGGTGGTAATGACTCCAGCTTCTAGAGACTTTGTTACACCTCTTACACTTTCCACACTTTCTAAAAATCCCGTCCTTTCATCTTTTACTAATGAAGAAGATGAAAATGATACCTGGAATAATCATGTAGATCTTGGCCTCTGGGCAGATTATATGATCATAGCACCTGCTACTGCAAATACTATGAGTAAAATGGTGGCAGGAAATATTGATAATTTTTTACTGGCTGTCTACTGTAGTGCAAAGTGTCCTGTTTATTATGCGCCAGCCATGGATTTAGATATGTTTAAACATCCATCTACAGCACATAATTTTGCTCAACTTGCTAGTTACGGTAATAAAATGATTCCTGCGGGAACAGGTGAACTAGCAAGTGGATTAAGCGGTGAAGGTCGCATGGCAGAGCCTGAAGATATCCTTTCTTTTATAGAAAAAGATATACAATCGCAACTACCATTAATGGGGAAAACATGTCTTATTACCGCTGGACCTACTTATGAAGCTATAGATCCAGTACGTTTTATAGGGAATCATAGTAGTGGTAAAATGGGTGCGGCGCTAGCACTTGAAATGGCAAATTTAGGAGCGCAAGTGATCTTGATTATGGGTCCATCTCATGTAGTTACAGACCATGCACTCATAGATAGAATAGATGTACAAACAGCTCAAGAGATGTATGACACGGTCCATACTCATATTCACAAAGTAAATTATGCTATATTTAGTGCTGCTGTTGCAGACTATAAGCCTGTTCATACCGCAGATCAGAAAATAAAAAAGAAGTCTGAGACGTTAACTATTGAGTTGACTAAAAATCCTGATATTCTTGCAAGTGTAGGAGCTATGGAACAAAGACCTTTTTTAGTAGGATTTGCATTAGAGACAGAGAATGAGCTGGAATACGCTTTCGCGAAAGCGGACAAAAAAAACACAGATTTGCTTATATTGAACTCTATGCGAGACAAAGGAGCAGGTTTTGGCAAGGACACAAATAAAATAACCATCATAGATAGGGAACGTTCCATAACCGAATTTGAAACAAAACCTAAAAGTGAAGTAGCTAAAGATATTGTAAATGAGATTATTAAAAGAACTTTGTAGATTTTTACCATTACTGTTTGTATTCATAGCAGGCGTGGTAAATGCACAGGAGTTTAATGCAGTTGTTCAGGTTAATGCACAAAACGTGGCTCAGCCAGATCAACCTATATTTAAGACTCTAGAAACTTCCATGCAAGAGTTTATCAATAATACAAAATGGACAGATCAGGAATTTAGGGAAGAGGAAAAGTTGAATTTCTCTTTAGTACTGGTAGTCATGGATTATAAGAATGATCGTTTTCAGGGAAATATTCAAGTGTCACTCTCTAGACCTGTTTTTAATTCTACTTATGATTCTCCTATTTTTAATTTTAAGGATCAAAATGTGGAATTCACATATCTCGAGTATGCACCATTTTTTTATAATGATAATCAATATGAGAACAATCTTATTTCGCTCATATCATTTTATATCTATACTATGCTAGGTATAGATGGTGATACTTTTGAGCTCAATGGTGGTGATCAGTTCCATGTAGAGGCGCAACGAGTGGTTAGTCTTGCTCAACAAAGTAATTCCATAGGCTGGAAAGCAACTGATGGTCAGGGAACTCGTTTTCAATTAAATGATGATATGCTTTCTCAAACTTTTAAAGAGTACAGAGAGGTAATGTATAATTATCATAAAAAAGGTATGGACACCTTTGCCGAAGATCAAAAAAAAGCAAAAAAGATTTTAAGTGAAGAGATTTTAAAACTTAAAGCCTTACATAGCCGTAGACCTAATAGTTTGATACAGCGTTTGTTTTTTGACGCAAAGGCAGATGAGATCATGAGTATCTTTTCTGGTGGTCCACCTGTTGATATCAGAGAGCTTAAAAACGCCTTACAGCAACTAGCGCCTAACCAATCTTCAAAATGGCGTAATATTAAAGTCTAGAGCTTTGGTAAGCTGTTGGAATTTATATAGATTTAAATTTGGAATAAAAACACTTTATGAGTGTTTGTTAATATCTTAAAATCAATTGCTTAAACATATTCATATTTCAAATTTTGCCTTAATCGATAGTCTCGATTTAGACTTAAACAATGGACTGACCATGATTACTGGTGAGACTGGTGCAGGAAAGTCTATTTTATTAGGTGCGCTAGCTTTGGTTCAAGGAAAAAGAGCAGATCTAACCGTAGTTAGGGATACAACACGTAAATGTGTGGTAGAGGCTCAGGTAGATGTCACTGAGTTATCTATTTATGGATTATTGGAGCAGCATGATCTAGATACAGCGCCCATTTGCTATTTAAGACGTGAGATATTACCATCTGGTAAAAGTCGTGCCTTTATAAATGACACGCCTGTGACACTGGCTATTATGAGTCAGATAGGTGATTACCTTATAGATATTCATTCCCAACACCAGACCTTACAGCTCGCATCAGATGAGTTTCAAATTGATACGTTTCAAGCCTTTATAGATAAGGTTACTGTAAAAGAGAAAGAACCAGCGGCAGACTTATTAAAATTATTTAGAACTGAAAGAGCTGCTTTTAAAAAACTACAGCTGCAACTCAAAAAATGGCAGGAAGAAGAAGTAGCACTTGCAAAAGAGGCAGATTATAATAATTTTTTACTTGAAGAGTTAGAGGCAGCTGAGCTTGATACCCTTGATATATCATCCTTAGAACAAGAAAATGAGCAACTTAGTAATGTAGAAGAAATTCAGCTCGTGCTACAAGAGTTTGAGTCTATAACTCAACAAGATGAGAATGGTGTGCTAGATCAGATGAGATTGCTTAAAAGTAAGTTTGCTCAAATAGCGCGTTACGATACTACGTTTGAGAGTGCTAAAGAACGAATTACAACAATGTTGCTAGAGCTCGAGGATTTATCTGTAGATATAAGTCGTAAGGGTGACGCTATAGAAGCAGATCCAGAACGATTAGAAATGGTGAGTCAACGATTGAACCTCGTTGAGCAATTATTTAAAAAACATCACAAAGAAGAGGTAGAAGAATTAAAAACCTTGAGAGATGAGCTTGCAGATAAGGTTTTTGCCACTCAAACTATTTCAAAAAAAATAAAACAAGCTCAAGTTCAATTAGAGCAGTTTGAAAATAATTTAAAGCAGTTAGGTGATAAGATCCATCAACAGCGAGTAAGTCATGTTTCTCTACTCGAGAAAGAGATTTTAACTACCATTAAAGAATTAGGCATGCCTGCGGCTTCTTTTAAGGTGTTGATTAAAAAAACTCAAGATTTTAATAATTACGGAATGGATGAGGTAGATTTTAAATTTACCGCAAATAAAGGCTCAGAATTATTATCCTTAAATAAAGCTGCATCAGGTGGAGAGTTATCTCGATTAATGCTTGCAATTAAAGCCTTGCTTTCTAACTATAAAAAGCTGCCCACAATTATCTTTGATGAAATAGATACAGGTGTGAGTGGTGCTATAGCAGAGAAGATGGCGCTTATTATGAAAAGAATGAGTGCTACCTTACAGGTTATTACCATAACGCATTTACCACAAATAGCAAGTGTTGGAAATGATCATTTAGTAGTTAAAAAAGCTGTAGAAAATGAGGTTACCATTTCTAATATATACAGGTTAAATGAGCGCGATAGGGTAGAAGAAATAGCTCAAATGTTGAGTGGTGGAAAAATATCTGACGCAGCAAGAGAAAATGCACGTGTATTACTTCAATAAGAATTTTATATTTGTCACTTATAATTAAGATATGTCATACAATTTATTAAAAGGAAAACGAGGAATCATATTTGGCGCACTAGATGAGAATTCTATAGCCTGGAAAACAGCAGAGCTTGCTCACGCAGAAGGCGCAACATTTGTGCTTACTAACGCTCCTATAGCCATGCGCATGGGGACGATTAATGAGCTTGCAGATAAAACAGGTAGTCAAATCATCCCTGCAGATGCTACAAGTCTGGAAGACTTAGAGAATTTAGTGTCTAAATCTGTTGAGATTTTAGGTGGGAAATTAGACTTTGTGTTGCACTCTATAGGGATGTCTGTAAACGTGCGTAAAGGGAAAGCATATACAGATCAGAATTACGACTGGACACAAAAAGGATGGGATGTCAGTGCGGTATCTTTTCATAAAGTGATGCAAACACTTTATAAGCAAGACGCTATGAGTGAATGGGGAAGCATACTTGCCTTAACATATATGGCTGCACAAAGAACCTTTCCGGATTATAATGACATGGCAGATAATAAGGCCTACCTTGAGTCTATTGCCAGAAGTTTTGGTTACTTCTTTGGGAAAGATAAAAAAGTACGTGTGAATACCATTTCTCAATCGCCTACACCTACCACTGCTGGTCAAGGAGTTAAAGGTTTTGATGGATTCATAAGCTATGCAGAAAAGATGAGTCCACTAGGAAATGCAACGGCTCAAGAATGTGCAGAGTATTCTATTACACTCTTCTCAGATTATACTAAGAAGGTAACCATGCAAAACCTTTTCCATGATGGTGGGTTTTCAAACACTGGGGTTAGTCAAGAAGTAATAGAAAAGTTTTAATCATAATCTATTGATAAGTTTAAAGCCTCTGTTTTTACAGGGGCTTTTTTTATGCACGCTTTCGCGAAAGCAAGAATCTAATACCGAATTGAATTAGTTATACTAATTTATGTTTCTAATGCCGTATTCTTAATTTGAATTATTTTTTGACTCGATGATAAAGAAAATTAAAGCATAGCCTAAGCTACGGTTTCATTTTATTTTGAAATATAGGCGAAAAAGAAACGAGTAATATGCGACATTAGGAATGTGAATTGGTATTAAGACTTTATAAGCGCATATAAGTACAATTAACAAAAGTTATTAACAGCTTTACATATTCCTATTGTTAATTCAGCGTTAAATACTATCTTGTGCTATTAAATGAACTAAAAAATATAAACATGTTGAAAAAATTACTTTCAATCACATTGTTTCTGTTTGCCGTTGTTGCTGCAGCTCAATGTAATTACACTCTCGAGCTTCGAGATAATTTTAGCAATGGTTGGGGAGGCGGTTCGCAGGTCACTGTGACTCTTAATGGTACTGCTACCAACTATACTCTACCAGATCCACCAGGAGACTTAGTAGTGTATACAATCGCTGTTAATGATGGTGATACCTTATTAATAGATTACACCGCTGATCCTGTGTTTCCTGGAGATAATGAGTTTACTCTTGTGGATTCAGAAGGGATTTTAGTGGTAGACTCAGGTTTTACACCGGCAAGTGGTAATTATTTTAATGGTACGGCCTCATGTCCTACATGTCCTGCTGTTACTAATATTACTACTAGTAATGTTGTTGCAGATGGAGCAGAAATAGGGTGGACTCAAGTAGGTACAGAATCAGAATGGGAAATAGAAGTAGGTGCTTCTGGTTTTACAGTAGGTTCTGGTGTTACTTCTATAGTTACTACTAATCCAGCTCCAGTAACAGGACTAAATGCAGAAACTGATTATGATGTTTATGTACGTGCTAGATGTTCTAGTACAGATATTAGTAATTCACAAGGTCCAGCTACTTTTACGACCACTGAATCTTGTCCTGCGCCTACAAGCTTTACACCTGCAGGAGTAACTGCTACATCTGTTTCATTTGCATGGGATCCTAATGGTAATCCTAGTACTGCAGGAGAGGTGGAATATGGTCCTTCTGGATTTGTTCAAGGAGCAGGTACTGTTGAGCCCTTTTTTACAGCTCCTTTTCATATTGTTTCAGGTCTTGCTGCAAATACGTCCTATGATTTTTATGTTAGGATTGATTGTGGTATGGGAGATTTGAGTGATTGGGCAGGTCCTTATACAGCAGTGACAAGCCAGTCTTGTCCAGATATTTCTGGAGTTTCATTTTCAAATGTAACACAAACATCTGTTGATGTAGCTTGGACAGCCGGAGGAACTGAGACAGAATGGAGTCTAGAGTATGGTCCTGCTGGTTTTACCCCAGGAACAGGTACGTCGGTTTCAGCGCTAACTAATCCTTTTACTTTAACAGGTCTTTCCTCTGGAGTAAATTATGATGTATGTGTTACAGCTGTTTGCGGTCCTATGGATTTATCTACCCCAGTTTGTGCGAGTGTTTTAACACCAGCAGATTATTGTGCAGGAGATTTACTTGTGGACTCTGGTGGAGTAACTGGAGATTATGGGGCTAGTGAGAGTTTTACTTATACGGTCTGTCCAGATAATCCTGGAGATGTAGTTTATGTAGATTTTACTCAATTTCAAGTAGATCCAGCGTTTAACAACTTAACCTGTTCAGATAGTTTAACTATTTATGATGGTCCGGATACAAATTCACCAACTATTAACCCTACTTCTGGTGGAACAGCTTGGTGTTGGGAAAATGGTGCAGGAACTGGAGATTTAACTCAGGAGTTATTAATAGGGAAATTACCATCGGGTTGTATCACTTTTGTGTTCCAGTCTAATGGATTTACAAACTTAGCTGGATTTGAAGCGTCGGTAACTTGTGCTGCGCCACCTACTTGTCCTAGAATTTTTGATGAAACAGTTGATAGTGTTAATTCCTCTTCAGTGAATCTATCCTGGACACCGGGAGGTAGTGAAACGGAGTGGAGTATTGAGTATGGTGCTCCAGGATTTACACCTGGAACAGGGACTGCTTTTACGCCTAACCCTACCGTAGCAAATGCGTCTATTACTGGTTTAACTAGTGATACAGAATATGAATTCCTGATCACAGCAGTTTGCGGTCCTGGTGACGAGTCTCTTCCTGAAGGAGTAACTACTGCTACAACTCCAGATTATTGTGCAGGTGATCCATTTACAGACGCAGGAGGTGCCACAGGTACTTATAATTCTAATGAAAATATTACTTATACTATATGTCCAGATAATGCTGGTGATGTAGTCTATGTGGATTTTACCGCGTTTGATACAGAAGAAAATAGTTTTTCTAACAGTTGTTATGATGGTTTAACGATCCACGCTGGTCCTAATGATACATTCCCTGTTATAAGCCCACCAAACGGAGTAGGTGATGTATGGTGTTGGGATCCTAATAGTACTGCAGCCGTTCAAGGTACAGGTGATTTAACTCAAGTGATGTTAATAGGTACTTTGCCTTCAGGTTGTATAACTTTTGTATTTACCTCTGACTCTTCTGTACAGGAAGATGGATGGGAAGCAGCGGTAACCTGTGGTGCTCCACCAGCTTGTCCTGTGCCTAGTGCATTTATGGTAGATTCTGTTACCAGTGATACAGTGAACTTGTCATGGACTGCTGGTTCAACAGAGACTGAGTGGGATGTAGAATATGGTCCTGTTGGCTTTACACCTGGATCAGGGACAGTTGTTACGGTAACAACAAATCCTTATGCCTTAACTGGATTAACAGATAATACAGAATATGATATTTATATTACAGCAAATTGCACTGCTACACAAGTAAGCTCTCAAGTAGGTCCTATTGTGGGTAGAACCACATGCCTATCCTTTGCAATTCCATTCTTTGAAGGTTTTAATTCTACAAGTTCTACACAAGATTGTTGGACGGTAGTAGATGCAAATGGTGATGGCGATGCTTGGAATCTGGATGGAGCTAATCCTAGTGAAGGAAACGAGTCAGCAAGTATTAATACCGACTTTAATGGTGGTGTGGATGACGATTATTTAATATCTCCTGCTATTACTCTTACAGGAAACGAGCGAGTTAGATATGAATATAGAGCAAATAGTGCTTCAGAGCCTAATGATATGGAGGTTCTTATTTCTACTACAACAAATGCTATTGCTGATTTTACAACAACCTTACTTCCTGTGGCGAGTTATTCAAATGTAACCTACATGGAAGAAACCATAGATTTATCAGCATATACTGGAGACGTTTATGTAGCTTGGAGAATTCCTCCTACAGGTACTGACGGTTGGGTTATGTATATAGATAACGTTCGTTTTGAAACCATACCAGATTGTGATGAGCCTTTAATGTTAGATGCAACAAGTATAACTACTACTACGGCAGATATTTCTTGGACAGAGCAAGGTACGTCTACAGCTTGGGAAATTGAATATGGACCAGTAGGTTTCTTACCTGGAACTGGGGCAGGAACTGTTGTATCTACGGTCGCAACTAATCCTTATACCTTAGCCGGATTAGTTCCTAATGAATGTTATGACTATTATGTAAGATCTGATTGTGGTACTGGCGGATTTAGTCCTTGGTCTGCAGCAGGTACTTTCTGTACGGCTTGTGTGGCTTTTAATGTTCCTTTTCAAGAAGGTTTTAATGCTACTAGTAGTTCAGAGCAATGCTGGACTGTGTTAGATGCAAATGGAGATGGTGATCAATGGAACACTGACTATGCATTTAATCCTTTTGAAGGAGATCAAGTTGCTGCTATTTCTACAGATTTCAATGGTGGTGCAGATGATGATTATTTAATTTCTCCTCAAATTAATTTAACTGGTGGACAGCGTTTGAAATATCAATATCGTGTCCAAAGTGCTAATGAACCTAATAATATGGAAGTGCTTCTTTCTACAACAGGAGCAAATGCTGCAGACTTTACTAATACTTTATTGCCTGTAACTCTTCTTAGTAACGTAACCTATGTGGAACAGATTATAGATTTATCGGCTTATACTGGGCCGGTGTATATTGCCTTTAGAATTCCGCCTTCTTCTACAGATGGTTGGAGAATGTATATTGATGATGTAGTAATTGAAGATCAACCAGCTTGCCCTGATCCTTTAATGGTAAACATAGATTCTTTTACTAGTGCCGAAGCAACGGTGTCTTGGACAGATGAACCGTTAGCTACCACTGTAAATATTGAATATGGTCCATGTGGATTTACTCCTGGAGCAGGTACTAGCGTGGTAGGAAGTTCTAATCCTTTTACTATAACGGGACTTACTGATAATACATGTTATGATGTTTACGTGACATTTGATTGTTCTGGAACTTCTAGTGTTGCTTCTCCAGTTCAAGCATTTACTACGTTATGTAATCCATTTGTAGCACCATATCAAGAAGGTTTTGAAATGTTTACCGTTTCAACATCATTTGTAGAGGAGAATTGCTGGAGTACACCGCAAACTACGGGTTATACATGGGATGTTAGTACTGGAGGTACAGGTTCAACAAATACAGGTCCATTAGGTGCTGCAACCGGAGCTAATTACTTCTTTACAGAGGCTTCTAGTGGATCTACTGGTGATGAGGCTGAGTTAGTGTCTCCATTAATTGATCTGTCAGCTTTAACCGCTCCTGCACTTACTTTTTCTTATCACATGTGGGGTCCAGACTTTGATACGTTACATATAGATGTAAATGATGGTTCTGGATGGACGCAGGATGTTTCTACTTTAGTAGGTCAGCAACAAACTGCTCAGGGCGATGCTTGGCTTACAACAACGGTCGATTTAGCTGCATTTAGTAATGCTACTGTTCAAGTACGTTTTAGAGGTACAAGAGGATCTTCTTACGGTGGTGATATTTCAATAGATGACGTGATTGTAGATGACTTTGCGGGTTGTTTCACACCAGTTAATCTCTCCGTAACAAATATTACAGCTACTGGAGCCGATATATCTTGGGGAGCAGGAGGATCAGAAACTGTATGGGAATATGCAGTATTGCCTGCTGGTTCTGGAACTCCTACCGGAGCAGGAACTTCTACTATGAATACTAGTGAGAGTCTTTCAAGTTTAGCTTCTTCTTCAAACTTTGAAGTATATGTGAGAGCAGACTGTGGAATGGGGAATTTTAGTGCTTGGGTAGGTCCTGTTAATTTTGCAACTTTATGCGCACCTATTGTAGCTCCTTATGGAGCAGTTACGGGTGCACCAGGAAACGATTTTGCTGCATTCCCTGGAACTTGTTGGGAAGAAGGTGACAATACACCTGTTGCATCGGGACCTAATGGAGTGAACGGCGCTTGGTTAACAGATGATTTTGGTAACGATGCTGCAAGTACAAATGGAGCTGCTGCCAGAATTAATATTTTTGGAACAACACCTACTAACGACTGGCTAGTAACACCTGAATTTGACTTGGGCGCATCAGGGAACTTTAGTGCGATTTTTGATATTGCTCATACGCAATTTGCAAACTCTAATGTAGCAACCTTTGGTGCTGATGATGAGGTACAATTCTTAATTACTGTTGATGGAGGTCTTACTTGGACTGCTCTTCAAACTTGGGATTCTAGTACTGCAGTATCTAATACAGGAGAAAATGTGGTGGTTGATTTATCTACTTACACGGGAATTGTACAATTTGCCTTCTGGGGAACTAATGGTACAGCATCTGGAACTGATACAGATTTCTTTGTAGATAATTTCACTATAGATGTAACTGCTAGTAATGGTGACGCTTTCGCGGAAGCGGACTTAAGATTATATCCTAACCCATCTAATGGAGTTGTGAATATTCAAGGTGGTATCCTTATCGATAAAGTAGAAATACTAAACTTGATGGGGCAAACCCTGAAAACAGTTTCAGTAAATGATACTTTTTCTCAAATAGATATTTCCAGTTACGCAAGTGGAGTTTATATTTTCCAAGTTATATCTGGGGATTCTAAGAGTGCCTTAAGAGTTATTAAAGATTAACTTTTTAGGAGATTTAGTTTAAGACTTAGATCTTATTTTTAAAAGAGCCGTTTTTTAAAACGGCTCTTTTTTTTGTGTATAGTTGGGTGTGTTAGGAGGTTTTAATATAGCTGTTCACCTATTAGTTTAGAGACTTAGAGCCATCTTTATTGAGCTAAAGTTAATTTACTGTTGTTGTTTCTTTATCCATGTTCTTAGAATTTTATCGATTTTGGGGAGGTATGATATTGTTAATAGAGTCTTAATGCTTAAATTCATCAAATCATTAAAATCAAATAACTATGAAACATTTTTATGCTACTCTTTTAGCGTTATTCTCGGTTTTTGTTATGGTTGCCCAGTGTAATTATACCTTAGAACTACGAGATAATTTTAACAATGGTTGGGGAGGCGGTTCTCAGGTAACTGTTACTCTTAACGGTACTCCTACGAGCTATACGCTACCAGATCCACCTGGAAACCAGACAGTTTATACAATAACCGTTAATGATGGTGATACCTTATTAGTGGATTACATTGCTGATCCCACGTTCCCTGGAGATAATGAGTTTACTCTCTTTGATTCTGAAGGAATTACTGTAGTAGATTCAGGATTTACTCCAGCATCTGGAAATTATTTTAATGGAACAGCCTCATGTCCTACTTGTCCTGCTGTATCTAATATTTCAGCTACTAATGTTGTCTCTGATGGTGCTGATATTGCTTGGACTCCAGGTGGTTCTGAATCTGAGTGGATTATCGAGTATGGGGTTGCTCCTTATACTTGTGGCTCCGGTGGTGTTCAAACTACGGTGACTACTAACCCAGCAACGATTACAGGCTTAAATTCTGAAACGGATTATGATATTTATGTAATTGCCGTTTGTGGACCTTCTGATCAAAGTGCTTGTCAAGGTCCTGTTTCTATTTCTACAACAGTGTCTTGTCCTGCGCCTGGAGCGTTCACACCTGCAGGGAATAGTGCGAGTTCCATACAGTTTGCATGGGATGCTAATGGTAATCCAAGCCCAAACTCTGAGATTGAGTATGGGGTGTCTCCTTATACACAAGGTAGTGGAGGAACAACTGTGCAACAGTTTACAGGGAATTTTGCAATTGTTACAGGGCTTATGTCAGATACTACGTATGATTTTTATGTGCGTATGGATTGTGGAATGGGAGATTTTAGCTCATGGTCTGGTCCATACACAAATAATACACTCATTTCTTGTCCTGCAATGGGTAATGTTCAAACCATCAATACGACTGCAAATTCTATTGAGCTAGACTGGGTAGCTGGTGGTGTTGAAACAGAATGGGAGATTAATTATGCTCCTGCTGGAGTGATTACTACTCCATTTGCTACGACCACTCAAGGATTACTTGATACTGTATCTGGGCTTCCAGAGCTTACATTATCTGGACTTACAGACTCAACAACTTATGAAATATATATAAGATCTGTTTGTGATCCTGCTTTACCTGACTTTAGTTCACCTACACTTTATGTAGAGAATACTACTTGTACAGCATTTACAGCTCCTTATTTTACAAATTTCGAATCTGATCCTTTGAACGAATTAGGTATTTGTGATGAGTCGATTGTTGTAGGTTCTGGAACGGGTACAGCACCATGGGTGCGTGTAGATGATCTTACTTCTAATTCTGGAACTCAGCATATCTATATATACAGTGGTTCTACTGGAGCCACAGGTGATTACTATTATATTTCACCAGAATTTTCAGATTTAGATTCTAATAAGCGTGTTAGATTCTTTGCTTATGATAGAGATAATGGTGAGATTGAAGTAGGTGTTATGACAGACCCTACAGACGCCACTACATTTACAAGTGTTCAAACCTTTACCGATGCTGATCTTGCAGATGACCAGTATCAACTGGTAAGGGTTGATTTTACCAGTATAACTACTACTGGAGGTCATATTGCAATTAAATATAATGCCCCAGGAACCTTTGATGCATTTTATTTGGATGACTTTATTTATGAATCGATTCCTACTTGCCCTGAGCCATTAGATCTAGAAGTTAACAGTGTTGCTGATACGAGCATGGATTTAAGTTGGACTCAAGGCGGTTCAGAAACAGAATGGATCGTAGAATATGCGACTCCTAGTTTTGCCGTGGGAACAGTGCAACAAGTAACAAATGTGACTAGTAATACAAATTACATTCTATCTGGTTTAACATCAAATACGCCTTATGAGGTAAGAGTGGTTGCTGTTTGTGCGCCTTCAGATTTAAGTCCTCCTACATTTGCAGTAATAACAAGGACTAACCCTGATGGTCCTACAGGTGTAACCTGTCCTAATAATAATGCAGCTTTTATATGGGAGGAAACATTTGATTCTAATGCTTCTGGTTGGACAGGTACTGTTGGAACTAGTACTGGCCAATGGGAATTTGGTCAGTCAGCTGGAACAGGTTCTACAGGTACAGGTCCATTGGGTCCACAGGAAGGATCAGGATATGTGTTCTTCGATACTTCAGGAACTAATATAGGTCCTGTTTCCATGGTGTCTCCTGCTATTGATTTAACTTTAGCCACATCAGATGCAGAGATATCTTTCTTCTTCCATTCATTTGGAGGTGATCTCACAACTTTTGAAATAGGTGTAGGTACCTCTGCTACCGGACCTTTTACAAATGTATTCACTTATGTAGGTCCTTTACAGTCTAATCAAACAGACGATTTTGCTATTCTAGGAGCAGCTTTGCCAGCTTCAGTATTAGGGAACCCTACAGTTTATATTCAGTTAACAGCTACAGAAGAGGCAGGAAATGAATCTGGTTATGTGGGTGATGTAGCTCTAGATCTTATGAGAATAGAGACTTGTGCTGATATTTGTTCTAACCCAGATACACTAGCAGTAGATAACTTAAATGCTACCAGTGTAGATATCTCATTTAATGATACTAATGGATCTCCTTCCGGGAACTATGAGTATGTGATACAAACACCAGGAACTGGAATTCCTACAGCCGCAGGAACTGCGATAACATCTACTTTGTTTACTGAAAGTGGTTTAACTCCAGCGACTGATTATGAAGTTTATGTACGTACAAATTGTGGTGCGTTTGGTTTTAGTGACTGGATAGGTCCAGTAACGTTTACAACGCCTTGTGTGCCTTTTACTGCTCCATACACAAATAATTTTGATAGTGATCCTCTTGATGCACTTTTTGTTTGTGATTCTAATTTAATTACTGGTGGTGGTACATCAACCGTAGTAGAAGTTGAGGATTTAATTGCAAATTCTGGATCACGTCATATTTATATGTATAGTGGTTCTCCAGCTCCTACAGATTTCTTCTACATCTCTCCTGAATTTTCAGATTTGAGTAATGATAAGCGAGTTAGATTCTTTGCTTATGATAGAGATAATGGAGGAATTGAAGTAGGTGTCATGACAGATCCTACAGATGCTGCTACATTTACAAGTGTACAGACATTTACAGACGCAGATCTAGCAGATGATCAATACCAGTTAGTAACCGTTAACTTTACTAGTATAACTACTACTGGAGGTCATGTGGCTATTAAGTATAATGCACCAGGAACTTTTGATGCGATGTATATTGATGATTTTGTTTATGAAATGATTCCTAACTGTCCAGAGCCATCTGCTTTAACTCTTAATGCAGTATCTGATTCAACTATGGATTTATCTTGGGTTGCCGGTAATGCTGAGACAGAATGGATTGTAGAATATGCTACTCCAGACTTTGCTACGGGTACCTTGCAACAGGTTACAGGTGTAACTAGTAATACTAATTATATCTTACCTGGTTTAACTTCAAATACTTCTTATGAGGTAAGAGTAGTTGCTGTATGTTCTCCTACTGATTTAAGTCCTGGATCATTTCCTATAACCGCTAGAACAAATCCTGAAGGACCTTCTGGTGTAGTATGTCCTAATAACAATGCAGCATTCATATGGCAAGATTCATTTGATGCTAATAACGGTTGGACAGGTACTGTTGGAACTAGTACTGGTCAGTGGGAATTTGGTCAGTCAGCTGGAACAGGTTCTACAGGTACTGGTCCATTGGGTCCGCAGGAAGGAACAGGATATGTGTTCTTTGATACTTCTGGAACTAACGTAGGTCCTAACTCTGCAGTGTCACCACCTATTGACTTGAGTCTAGCAGTGGCTGATGCAGAATTATCATTCTTCTTCCATTCATTTGGAGGTGATCTTACAACTTTTGAAGTTGGTGTAGGTACTTCAGCTACTGGGCCTTTTACTAACATATTTACTTATTCAGGGCCTTTACAGACTAATCAAACTGATGATTTTGCTTTAGTAGGAGCAAGTTTGCCAGCTTCAGTATTAGGGAGCTCTACAGTTTATATTCAGTTAACAGCTACAGAAGAGGTAGGTAATGAAACTGGTTTTGTGGGTGATGTAGCTCTAGATCTTATGAGAATAGAATCTTGTGCTGATATTTGTTCTAACCCAGATACACTAGCAGTAGATAGCTTAAGTGCTACCAGTGTGGATATCTCATTTAATGATACTAATGGGACTCCTTCTGGGAACTATGAGTATGTGGTACAAACACCAGGAACTGGTATTCCTACAGCCGCAGGAACAGCGATAACTTCTACTATGTTTACTGAAAGTGGTTTAACACCAGCCACTGATTATGAAGTTTATGTACGTGCAAATTGTGGAACATTAGGTTTTAGTGACTGGGTAGGTCCAGTAACATTTACAACACCTTGTGTGCCATATACAGCGCCTTACAGTAATAATTTTGACTCAGATCCACTAGATGCTTTATTCATCTGTGATTCTAATTTAATTACTGGTGGTGGTACAACAACAACAGTAGAAGTTGAGGATTTAATTGCAAATTCTGGATCACGTCATATTTATATGTATAGTGGTTCTCCAAACGCTACAGAATTATTCTACATCTCTCCTGAATTTTCAGATTTGAGTAATGATAAGCGAGTTAGATTCTTTGCTTATGATAGAGATAATGGAGGGATTGAAGTAGGTGTCATGACAGACCCTACAGATGCTGCTACATTTACAAGTGTACAGACATTTACAGACGCAGATCTAGCAGATGATCAATACCAGTTAGTAACCGTTAACTTTACTAGTATAAC
>P_2C_Liq_1_UnCtyDRAFT_1000087_pt1 | contig 35832 bp, 29 predicted proteins | sample Pon2CUnioCityCA_2_FD_10234 | JGI IMG/M metagenome (IMG submission 10234) | reverse complement strand
TAATTTCTAGAACCAGCCTTAATGAAATTAAAGAAAAACTAAATCATAATTTTATAAGAGTACAAAGAGGATATATTGTAAATAGTAATTATGTAACCAAAGTGTATCAAAGTTACCTTCAAATATCTGATATCTCCATTCCTATCGGCAAAAAATATAGGGATAATATTCTAAAAAACATGAATTTATAACTTTTTTTGTTTTTTAGAACACTATAGGTGTGTTTTAGAACATTTTTTTTAAAAATAGAATTTTTTACTTTAAATTTAGAATACACAAATATTACTTTTTAAATATAATGTTGGGGGATATTATATTTTAAATTATTATTACATAAAAGCTACTCAAAAATGAGCAGCTTTTTTTATGAAATTTTGCAACATCTATTTTGTACTTTTACCACCTGTGAATGTACTCTACAACATACTAATTTTTAAAGCACAAATACTACTTTTTGTAGTTGCGGTTTTCAATAAAAAAATTAAACTTTTTGTTGATGGAAGAAAAGATACTTTTGCATTAATTGCGCCATTAAAAAATCAGCAAACAATTTGGTTTCACGCAGCATCTTTAGGCGAATTTGAACAAGCAAGACCCATTATTGAAGAAATTAAAAAGTGCTATAAAAACTATAAAATACTAGTTACATTCTTTTCTCCATCTGGCTATGAAATCAGAAAAAACTATGCGTTAGCAGATGTAATTTGTTATTTACCTTTAGACTCGAAATCGAATGCTAAAAAGTTTATCGCAATTGTAAACCCGAAAATGGCCATTTTTATCAAATATGAATTTTGGCCTAATCTTTTAAATGAATTAAATCGAAAAGAAATTCCGACTATTTTAGTTTCTGGAATTCTTAGAGAAAAGCAGCTATTTTTTAAAAGTTATGGTGGTTTTATGCGCGAATCTTTAAAAGCGTTTCATCATTTTTTTGTGCAAAATCCAATTTCTAAAGAGTTGCTAAATTCCATCAACTTTAAAAACGTAACTGTAGCAGGAGATACACGTTTTGATCGTGTTTCAAAAATTCTAGAACAAGATAATTCGCTCGATTTTATTAACGAATTTAAAAACAACCAATATACTGTAGTTGCAGGAAGTACTTGGCAAGAAGACGAAGCTTTATTAATCAATTATATAAATAATGATGCTTCAGAAAATGAAAAATTTATTATTGCACCTCACAATATTAAAAGTGATGCTATTTTAGACTTACAAAATGCGATCAACAAAAAAGTTATCAAATATTCTGATGTTATTACAAACGGAGTAAAGCATTCTTTGAAAGAATACCAAGTGTTTATTATTGATACGATAGGAATTTTAACCAAAATATACGCTGCAGCAGATGTGGCTTATGTGGGTGGAGGTTTAAAAACAGGGTTGCACAATATTTTAGAGCCTGCAACTTTTGGAATTCCTGTAATAATTGGCCATAAATACGACAAATTTCAAGAAGCTGTAGATTTGGTAAAAATTGGCGGTTGTATTTCAATCAATACTCAAGAAGAATTTACAACAAATTTCATCAACTTTAAAAATGATGAAAACTTTAGAATTCTAACAGGTATCATCAATAAAAAATATATTGAAGATAATTTAGGAGCTACAAAACTGATTATGAATTATTTAAAAAATCAATTATAAGTATGGATTTTATATTACAACCTTGGCCTTGGTATGTAGGAGGCCCTTTAATTGCGATAACCTTACTGCTGTATTTTTATTTTGGTAAAAATTTCGGAATTTCATCAAATTTCGAAACAATTTGTACCATCTCTGGTGCAGGAAAAATTTCGGACTATTTTAAAAAAGATTGGAAAGAGCGTGATTTTGCCTTACTTTTTGTCATTGGTTTAATTATTGGAGGCCTTATTTCATCTCAATTTTTAATTCCTGATCAAAGTGTAAATTTAAACGAAAAAACAATTCAAGAATTGCAAGAAATTGGTTTTACAAATGTAGCTGAAAGCTTTTTTCCAAGTGAAATTTTTAGCTTAGAATCTGCACTTTCTATAAAAGGAATCATCATTTTAGTGATTTCTGGTTTTTTAGTTGGTTTTGGAACACGTTATGCAGGAGGTTGTACCTCTGGCCATGCAATAACTGGTTTAAGTAGCTTACAACTGCCTTCTTTATTGGCGGTTATTGGGTTCTTTATAGGAGGTATTATTGCAGCTTGGTTTATCATCCCTTTAATTTTTTAAAATGAAAAACGTTAGATTTTTACTATTAGGTATATTTTTTGCAATTGTATTAAGCAAAACAGAAGCAATTTCTTGGTTTCGATATTATGAAATGTTTCGCTTTCAATCCTTTCACATGTTCGGAATTATAGGAGGCGCAGTTTTAGTTTCTCTTGTTTTTATGCAACTTTTTAAAAGTGGTAAAATTAAAGACAGATTTGGCAATAAAATACAGCCAACTCCCAAGAAAAAAGGGTTTATAAGAACGTTAGTAGGAGGTACTTTTTTTGGCTTAGGATGGGGAGTTTCTGGAGCATGTGCAGGACCTATTTTTGTAATGTTAGGCTTCGAATTGGTGCCAGCTATGATTTTACTTTTATCGGCATTAATTGGTGCTTTTGTATATGGATTGGTGAGTAAAAAACTACCCAATTAAATGCGTAAATTAATAGACAGTTTTGGCAGACAAATAGAATACGTGCGTTTGGCAGTAACAGATCGTTGTAATTTGCGTTGCCAATATTGTATGCCTGCTCACGGAATTGATATTGTACCCAAACAAGAACTGCTTACGTTTAAAGAGATGTATCGCTTAATTCGGGTACTCACAGAATTGGGCGTAAAAAAAGTGCGTTTAACTGGGGGTGAACCTTTTGTGCGTAAAGATTTTGTAGGTTTTTTAGAAATGTTGTCTTATAACGATTTGTTAGATGCTATAAACATCACCACCAATGGCGCCTTGATTTCGCATCATATTGATAAAATTGAGCAACTTAAAAAAGTAAAGAATATCAATTTAAGTATTGATAGTTTAAACCGAGAAAAGTTTGCGAAAATTACACGTAGAGATGTGTTTCCAGAAGTATATAAAACCTTTGAAATTCTAGAAAAAAGCAGTTTAAATTTAAAATTAAATGTAGTTATACAATCTGGTTTTAATACGGATGAAATTACAGATTTTGTAAGATTGACCAAAGATAAAAATGTTGCTGTCAGATTCATTGAAGAAATGCCATTTAACGGAAAAGGGCAACGTGAAATGCAAGAAAATTGGACGTTTAGAAAAATTTTAGAAGAAATAAAAACGGAGTTCGATGTAAAAGAAATTCAGTCTGAAAAATCATCAACGTCAAGAAATTATAAAGTTGATAATCATTTAGGAACTGTAGGTATTATTCCTGCATTTACAAGAACTATTTGTAATGATTGCAATCGAATTAGAATCACTAGTACAGGCACTTTTAAAAATTGTTTGTTTGATGATGGCGTTTTTAATTTGCGAGATTTTATCAGAAATGGTGCTTCTAATGACGACTTAAAGGCACTTTTTTTAAGTTTGATAAAAGAAAAACCAGAAAACGGTTTTGTAGCAGAAGCAAACCGTAAAAAAGGAGGCGTTTCTGAAAGTATGTCAACTATTGGTGGGTAATAAAAGTGTAACTGTGTAATTGTTTAACTGTTTAAATAAAACATTTTCAATTACACAATTCAACAAATCAACAATTACACAATTAAAATGATTTCAGTACAAGAAGCAAAAACAATCATCTTAAATGCAACTCAAGATTTTGGAGTTGAAGAAATCACGTTTCTAAAATCTGTGGGTAGAATCTTAAAAGAAGATGTTAGGGCAGATCGAGATTTTCCGCCTTTCAACAGAGTTTCTATGGATGGCATTGCTATCAATTTTACGGCTTTTCAAAACGGACAACGGAGCTTTACAATTGAAGGAATTCAACCTGCAGGAAGTCCACAAGTCACACTCCAAAATCCACAAAATTGTATCGAAGTAATGACGGGATCGGTTTTGCCAAAAAACACAAATACTGTTATTAGATATGAAGATATCTCCATTGTAAATGGAATTGCAACCATTACCATTGAGGAAATAAATGAAGCACAAAATATCCATCAAAAAGGAAAAGATAAAAAAGAAGGGGAAGTTTTAATTCATCAAAATAAAATAATTTCTGCAGCAGAAATTGGGGTTTTAGCTACGGTTGGTAAATCAATGGTAAAAGTAGCAAAACAACCAAAAGTGATGATAATTTCTACAGGTGATGAATTGGTTGCTGTAGATGAATTTCCAGAAGAACATCAAATTAGAAGATCTAATGTGTTTACGTTGGTGTCTTTGTTAGAACGCTTACATATACCATCAGAAACAGATCATATTACTGACGATAAACCTATTTTAAAATCTAAAATTAAAACGTATTTAGAAGTCTATGATGTATTGCTTTTTAGTGGAGCAGTAAGCAAAGGAAAATTCGATTATCTTCCAGAAGTTTTTGAAGAATTAGGCGTTGCAAAATGCTTTCATAAAGTAGCACAAAGACCAGGTAAACCTTTTTGGTTTGGGCGCACAAGGCACATAAAAACAAAACAAAACGATTTATATAAAATTGAAAAAAATAACAATAAAAGACAAGCTGTTATTTTTGCTTTTCCTGGAAATCCGATTTCCACTTTTGTGAATTGTTTGGTGTATTTTTGTGCTTGGTATCAAAAATCAGAGGGTTTAACTGTAAAAGAAGAAACTGCAATTTTAGATTCAGATATTGCGTTTACACCTAATTTGGTTTACTTTTTACAAGTAAAATTAGCATATAAATTAGGGCAACTGGTGGCGTGTCCTGTTACAGGAAATGGCTCTGGAGATTTAGCAAGTTTGGCAAATGCAGATGCTTTTATACAACTACCAAATGATAAAACCGACTTTAAAAAAGGCGAAGTTTATCCTGTTTTAAGATACAGAAATTAAATTTTTAGTCTATTGTATTTTTAGAGATTGATTAAGAATTTGTTTTATCAACATATAATTTAGGAAATGAAGATTTTTAAGTTTGGAGGAGCATCTGTTAAAGATGCAGAAAGCGTAAAAAACGTTGCAAATATTATTAAAAACGAAGGTGCCAAAGACACCTTAGTGGTTATTTCTGCAATGGGAAAAATGACCAATGCATTTGAAGAAGTTGTAGATGCTTACTATAATAAAGTAGAAAATTTACCCGAAAAATTAAATTTTATAGAAGAGTATCATAAAAATATTATGAGTACCCTTTTTGATAAAGACGATGAAATTTACAAAGATATTGACATTCTTTTTGGAGAATTAGGCTGGTTTTTGTCTAGAAATACGTCTCGAAGATTCAATTATGTATATGACCAAATAATTTGTTTTGGAGAATTATTATCAACCAAAATTGTAAGCGCATATTTGGCAAAATTGGGCCAAGAAAATGTTTGGTTTGATGTAAGAAACTACATAAAAACAGATAGCAATTACAGAGATGCAAAAGTAGATTGGCAACTTACAGAAGAAATTATCAACCAAAAAGTAGATGCCACTAAGGTGAATATTACCCAAGGTTTTATTGCGGCTAATGATACAGAAAACACCACCACTTTAGGAAGAGAAGGCTCAGATTACACAGCTGGTATTTTTGCCTATTGCTTAAATGCAGAAAGTGTAACCATTTGGAAAGATGTTCCAGGGGTGTTAAATGCAGACCCAAGAGTGTTTTCTGAGACCACTTTATTAGAACAAATTTCTTATGAAGAAGCTATTGAAATGGCGTTTTACGGAGCTTCTGTAATTCATCCAAAAACCTTACAACCTTTAGAACGAAAAGAAATTCCGTTGTTGGTGCGTTCTTTCGTAAACCCTAAAGAAACAGGTACAAAAGTTACCAAAGGTACACGGTTAGTGCCTTATATTCCTTGTTTTATTGTGAAAAAAAATCAAGTTTTGGTGTCTATTTCTGCCTTAGATTTCTCTTTTATGGTAGAAAATAATATTAGTTCTATTTTTCAAAAGTTACATGATTATCAACTAAAAGTTAATGTAATTCAGAATTCTGCCATTAGTTTTTCGGTTTGTATTGATGACAAATTCAATAATTTTGGTGCCTTCTACGATGAATTAAAAAAGGAATTTAAAATTGAGGTACAAGAAGGAGTAGATTTATATACAGTGCGCCATTTTGATGAAAAAGCGATTCAAACTATTGAGGCTAAAGGACAATCTTTGTTAACACAAATAAACAAAGAAACCTCTCAAATTGTTGTAAATCCGAAATAAAATAAAAGTACAATTTCGTTTTTTTTACTATGTTTGTCTTTCAGTTCTAACGAAAGTTTATGGCATTAGTAACAGCTAAAGAAATTGCACAAGTAATTGGTTTACAGAAACTTGGTTTTTTGGGAACGTTTGTAGGGTGGCTACTACTTAAGGTCTTACGAATATCTGCTTTAAATAAAATTTACAACAATAACAAAAATAAATCTGATTTAGATTTTTTAAATGGGGTCTTAAAGGACTGTAATATTGAGTTTGAAATTCCAGAAAAAGACCTCAAAAGAATTCCAAAAGATAGCGCTTTTATTACCATTTCTAATCATCCTTTAGGTGGTATTGACGGAGTTTTATTATTAAAATTATTGATAGAAAAACGAGCCGATTACAAAATAATTGCCAATTTTTTACTGCATAGAGTTAAGCCTTTAAAGCCTTACGTAATGCCAGTAAATCCTTTTGAAAAAAGAAAGGATGCAAAATCGAGCGTGGCAGGAATTAAAAATGCATTACTACATTTAAAAGAGGGGAAACCTTTAGGGATTTTTCCGGCAGGAGAAGTATCAACCTATAAAGACGGAAAATTAAAGGTAGATAAGCCTTGGGAAGAAGGTGCTGTACGTTTGATAAAAAAAGCCAATGTTCCTGTAATTCCGATTTACTTTCACGCTAAAAATAGTCGTTTTTTCTACTTTTTATCTAAAATTTCAGACACCTTAAGAACCGCAAAATTACCATCCGAAGTAATATCTCAAGAAGGGAAAGTAATTAAAGTTAGAATAGGAAAACCGATTGCTGTAAAAGATCAAGATGAATTTAAAGACATTTCGGCGTTTTCTGACTTCATCAGAAAAAAAACCTATATGTTGGCGAATCCTTTTGAGAAAAAGAGTGTGATTTTATCTGCAGAAAAAATAAAAATTAGAAAGTCTGCTAAGAAAATTACACCTCAAAAAAATGTAGATTCTTTTGTAAAAGAAGTAAGTTCTTTACGCGAAAATAATGGCAGATTATTAGAGAGTAAAAATTACGAAGTCTTTTTTGCAAACGCCAAACAGATTCCGAATTTGCTGCACGAAATTGGTAGATTAAGAGAAATTACCTTCAGAGAAGTGGGCGAGGGCACCAATAAGCCTATCGATTTAGATAAATATGATAAGTATTATTATCATATGTTTTTATGGGATAGGCAAGCCAATTGTTTAGCAGGTGCTTACAGAATGGGTTTAGGTAAGGAGATTTATAAAAAATACGGCATTAACGGATTTTACGTGCAAACCTTGTTTCGAATTGAGCCAGAATTGTACCAAATGATGGAAAATACCATAGAAATGGGTCGTGCTTTTATTATTAGCGAATACCAACAAAAACCGATGCCGCTATTTTTATTGTGGAAAGGAATTGTACATGTTACCTTGCGTTATCCAGAACATAAATACTTAATGGGTGGTGTTTCTATTAGCAATCAGTTTTCAGATTTCTCGAAATCATTAATGATTGAGTTTATGAAATCGCATTATTACGATCCTTATATTGCGCAATATATTTATCCGAAGAAAGAATATAAAGTAAAACTAAAAGATGGCGATAAAGATTTTGTGTTTGATGCTACCAAAGCAGACATGCAAAAGTTCGATAAAATTATCGATGAAATAGAACCTGGCGCACTTCGAATTCCTGTGTTAATTAAAAAATACGTAAAACAAAATGCACGTTTGGTGGCTTTTAATGTAGACCCAAAATTTAACAACGCAGTAGATGGTTTAATGTATATTAAAGTAGCAGACATCCCAGAAAGTACTGTAAAACCTGTTATGGAAGAGTTTCAGGCGGAGTTAGAGAAAAAGGCTGCTGAGCTGAATAAGAGGTAGTGTTTTTGTTTTGTAACGTTATTGTATATAAAAAGTAGCAGATTAAAAATGCGATTACTTTCAGATTAAAAATAAAATAACGGAAAAGCAGAAACTTTGTAGTTTGTACTTAACTGCTATTTTTTATATACGTGGTTGTGGTTTGTATTTATTTTACTTTCATTAAAATCATTTCAGTTGGTATAGAAAAACCTTTTTTCTTGCTCCAAGGATTATATGCTTCTTCTAATTTAAAAGACGCTTTCCTGTTTTCTAAGATTTCAAATTTTAAATTACCATACTTTTTATAATCATAATCCCAAAATCTAAAAAATAAAATATTTTTTTCTAAAATATCTAAGCCATATTCTTTTGCACTAGATTTAAATATTTCTTTGTTTTCATATACTTTGGAGTTTTTATTAAAGTAGTGTTTTGCAATAATTCTATCTATAAAAATTCCCTGTACTTCTGTTTTCTTTTTTAATATTTCAAATTTGAATGTTTTACCTTTTAAATCAATAGCCCATATTCCTAAATATTTATTTAACAATGTCTCATCAGTTTTATAATATGTACCTTTATTTACTTTATTTATTTTTTTTCCTTTTTTTACAGTTATTTCTTGAGCTGAAATACAGCTAAAGTTAAAAACTATTATTAGAATAAGAATTATATTTTTCATTTTTTCATTTTTTATTATTCGCAATCAACGTTTTGTATATCTCTATTTTCAGTTTCAATTTTTTGCCATTCACTAAAATCAGAATTTCCTTTTAATAGGCTTAACCCTGAATCTTTTAATGATTCTAGCATTGCAACTTCCCTAGCTTTAATATTGTCTAAACCAAAGAGGTTATGCAACTGATGATAGTTTGCTTTATATCCAGTATCAAAGCTAGTGAAATTAGCCACATTATTAAGATTATTAAGCCCAAAATTTTTAAATTTTGCTTCATCATTAATTATTATTGTATAGGAAGTTCCTTGACCAGTAACTACAGTCATTATAAATGTATTTGTGTTATTTATAAATTCATTATTGTATAGAAAATAAAGTACTTGAATATCATCAGGTGAGAAAATTGAATTTCCATTTGGTAAAAAATGAGAATGTATAAAACCGTCAAAAGATCCAGTAACATTAAAGTCAATATAATCTTGTCCTGGATTTCCTTGAATAGGATCATAAGCTTTACTATTATGATTGAGTAAGAAACCTGTTTCGTAGTCCTTAGTAGTATTTTCTTTTAATTCTTCCAGCTTTTCTTTAAAGATAGAATTTGTTTCTAGTTCTTTTACTTTATTACAAGGGTCATCTATACAATTACCATTGCCATCTTCAACTTTACCTTCTGGACATTCACATTTTTTTGAAGTGGCATTATAAACTTTTCCACCTAAACAAGTAGGAGAATCATTAGTGTTAATACCACCACCTCCATAGTCCCAACTCTCACAACCAACTTCACAAGTATTGTCTGATTCAGTAAAGTCACCTCCACCATATAAATCTACTACAGATATATAAGCAGTCCTTTTTACAGTTACCACAACCTCATCTGTTTGCATATTTAATATACAATTTGGGTTATTAGCACCGTGAAACTCACATACTTCATCTGTTGACTTGTTACCATAATTTGAAGATTTGCTTAAAGCTGTTGATTTTATGAATTTTGAAACAATGATGCCCTCTATTACCCTAAACCCATTTAAAAAATTACCTTCTAAATCGGTTATTAAAATTTCTCCCGAAAAATAATCTTTATTAGAGGAGTTAGTAGGATACATACTAAAAACTACATTTTTAATTTCATCATTTATTTTTAACATTACTATTCTACTGTAATGTTTTGTAAAAACTGTTTTTGCCTCAACAATTGTTAATGCTTCAGAACTATTAATTAACTTTTCTTGATAAATATTATTTAGGTTTGGATTAACGTAAGTTTCATTGTATGATTTAGATGAATTTCTCAACTTTTCATTTGAATTGAAATATGATAGAGCTTCGTTAATTGAAACGGTGTTATAGTTACTTTGATTTTTAATAGTGTCATTTTCTTTTTCGCAATTAAATAAAAACAAAGAAATTCCAAAGAGAAGAATTCCGAGTTTAATAAAGTTTGTTTTTCTTTTTTTCATATTGGTTAAATTTAAAAATTAATATTCATTTTTTGTGTTTAACAAGCTGCAATTTTTCGGTTTTCAATTCACCCAGTAAATTGGCGAATATAAACCACAACGTGTGTGTGTATGGCAAGTGCCCTTTTTTGGGCATTTGTTATACACGCTGTTGTGTGCAGTAAATATAGTAATTAGTTGGCTAATTTCATATTTATGTAGTCAGTCCAACGCAACATTAATTCGACATTCATTTTATTAGTTTATTTTTCTTATGAACTTTACACTTCGTCCTGTGTAAGGTTTCGTCATAAAAATAATTCTGAATTCACTTATATAAGACTCCAAGCTATTTATTAAAATACTAAAATTCAGCCTTTTATTTGACTTTCTCAAAAAAAAACCGTAATTTTCAAACTTAGTTACGTTCCCAACGTATTTGATAGCGAGCTCTCATACGATGAAATCGATAAGTTTGGATACTGTAATTTCCGCTGTCAATTCCACTTTTCCATTTTAATAAATAGCTTTCCGCTTTTTAAAATTCCGAAATAATAAATATGAAATGACCAAAAGTTGGCACTTATTGCTCACAACCACCTATATCTCAAATAATACTTCTTTTATCCCTGTCTTTTTAATTATATATCCAACTATTTTTAGTTATTAGAATAAAACACTTTTTTGCAGGAAAATTTCAGCAATTATTTGTTTTGTAAATTTAAAAAGATAAAAGATCCCTGTCAATCCCCATTTATGGGGAAATTTTCTTCTCCCCATAAATGGGGAGAGCGTATTTCTTAAATCACTTTTTATCAAACAATTAATTTTTGTAAGGTCTTTAGGAAAAAATTAATTCTCTTAAAAATGAAAATCATAGGACAGCTAGAGAACGTCAACTTTTAGTTTTGAAGTCAATTTTAAAACACCAAGGCATTTATGTAAACCTGCCAAAACTTCAGAAATTTATTGTGGTACACTTTTGGCTAGTAAAACGTTAAATATCATAAAAATGAAAACATTTTTAAAAATTTTATTAACGGCTTTAGCTGTGGTTGTTTTGGCTAATATTTTACCTGGAGTCCATGTAACTGGTTATGGTGCAGCCATTATTGTAGCGGTTGTAATAGCTTTATTAAACCTATTTGTTCGGCCACTTTTAATCTTTTTTACATTACCAGCCACTATCGTTACCTTTGGGCTGTTTCTATTTGTAATAAACGCCATTATTATTTTATTGGCAGATAAACTGGTAGATGGTTTTGCAGTTTCAGGATTTTTAGCAGCATTCTTTTTTAGTATTATGCTGTCTATTTTTAGATCATTCTTATTTTCCTTGTTACAAGAAGAAAAACGCTAATTATTCTTGATAAGCAGCTCTTTGCAAACGATCGTTCATCGATTTTCCTAAACCAAAATCGGGCATTTTTTCAACAATAATAATATCTAAATCTTGATGGTCTAATTGATGCAAAGCGTCATACAAATTTGATGCAGCCTCTTGTAAATTATGATCTTTTGATAAAATAATTTCGATGTTAGTATGATCAACTTTATAAGAAGTACTTAATGTTAAAAGCCCAATTTTTTGGTTTGGAAAATTTTGTATTGCTGCTAAAATATCTGTTGTTAAAATGGTTTTGGTTAATGGTGCGTAATGTTTTTGCAACATTCCAGGTGCATCAGGATTTTCTTCTTTCTTATTTTTGATAGTTATTTTGCCAACAACAGCCTCAATAGATTCAACAGATAAAGCCCCTAGTCTGTATATAATAGGTTCATTATTTTCGAAACCAATAATAGTAGATTCTATGCCATTTTTACAAGTACCGCCGTCTAAAACCATTTTAAGTTCGTCTTTAAAATAACGTGCTACGTGTTCTGGTTTTGTTGGACTAATATGGTTAAACGGATTTGCGCTAGGTGCAGCCAAAGGAAAAGATAATTTTTTTAAAAGTGCTAAAGTTACAGGATGATTTGGCACGCGAACAGCTACTGTTTCTTTGCCAGCAGTAATGATATCAGGAATATTAGGGTTCTTTTTTAGCACCAAAGTCATAGCGCCTGGCCAAAATGTTTTGGCTAATAATTTTGCTTTTTCAGGAACGTCAGCAACAATAGTTTCTAATTGATCAACAGAAGGAATATGAACAATTAACGGATTAAAAAAAGGACGTTTTTTTGTTTCAAAAATACGATTAATCGCTTTTTTGCTAAAGATATTTCCGGCTAAACCATACACAGTTTCTGTGGGTATGGCTACCAATTCTTCGTTTTCTAATAACGAAATTGCTTTTTGTATGTCTTTAGAAATAATGTTCATAGTTCGATTGCAAAATTACATATAAAATTGATGTGTTTTTTAAAAATCAGGGGCAACGCTAAAACTCATTTTTTTGTTTGTTGATGGATGTATGAACTCAATTTTTTCGGCATGCAAATGCAATCTATTTGCTTTTTTTCCATACAAATCATCACCCAAAATAGGCGTATTTAATCCGTTTTTATGTGCAGCATGAACTCTTAATTGATGCGTTCTACCCGTAATCGGATAAAAATAAACACGTGTTTTACCATTTTTAATATTGATAATTTCCCAATTTGTTTCTGCATTTTTTCCGTATTTAAAATCAACCAATTGTTTGGGTCTGTCATCTAAATCTACGCGTATTGGGAGTTGAATATTCCCGTTATTTTCGTTCAAAATTCCATCTAATAAAGCCACATATCGTTTTTTTACAGTTCTATTGATAAACTGACTTTGTAGTATTGCATTCGCTTCTTTTGTTTTTGTTAAGAGCAAAATACCAGAGGTAGACATGTCTAATCTGTGCACAATTAAAGGCCCAGTTGCAGTAGGGTATTTTTCTTTAATTCTGCTATAGACAGAATCTTTAACGGCTTTACCAGGCACAGATAAAAATTCGGCAGGTTTGTTTACAACGATTAAAACATCGTCTTCATAAATAATTTCGAGTGCTTTGTTTTTGGCTAAATTTTCTAATAATAGGTTATCATCCATTTTAATGCCTTTTAGCATGTGTCCTAAAATGGGCTTGCATCTACTTTGGCAGGCAGGATAATAGTTTTTGTGTTTTCTGATGGCTGAGTTTGGCGAAATGCCCCACCAAAATTCTGCCATAGTTATCGGTTGTAAGTCGTTAGCAAAAGCATAATGTAATAGTTTAGGAGCAGCACATTCACCAGAGCCAGCAGGCGGTTTTATGGCTGGATCATTAAAAATATTGAGCAAACTTTTCAATTCTTTTTGTCGATTTAAAAACGCGTAATTTTTAAATAAGGTTTGTTGTAGGTAGTTCGATTTTTCTTTTCTTTTTTGTTTTAACGAAGTAATTTTATCCTCATAAACAGAGAGCTGTTGTTGTATTTTATCAATTTTAGTTTGATAATATTCTTGCAATTCTTTGTAAAAAAATTGATCGTTATAACTTTCTTGTTTTAATTTTTGAGTGATGTTTTTAAACGCTTTTTCATTTAAAGTAGCTAGAACTTCTTTTTTTCTGACTTTTCTAGCTACTTTAGCAAGCTTCATTTTTTGTCTTTGAAGTGCTAGGTCTGCTTCGATTTCTTGGCTTAATTTATTTAGATTTTTGGTTACTTCAAGATAGTTGTTGTCATTTTCTAAAACGCCAAGTTTTTCATTAATAGTTTCGATTTCAGCTTCGCCTTTGGTATAGAAACTCCCTTCTGTTCTCATGTTAAAAATAGGAGGTACAAATTTTTCTGGTAAACTTTGGTCGTCTAATTTACCTGAAAAAGCAGCCAAATAACCAAGTTCTTTCTTTTTATTTTGTACCACTAAAACCCCAAACATTTTTCCAATAGCTGAGGTCGATTTGTTATTTTTTAACCCGAAATTATGTTTAAAATCAGTCTGATTTTCTAAATATTCTTGAATTTCTTCGGCTGCAATTTGAGCTAAAAGATGCGGTTCATAATAAAAAGGGAATGTAAATTTTTTAGGCAATTGCAGCCTAGAAACATCCATTTTAAAAGTAAGAAAGTGCTTTAATTTCATGAAAAAATTAAATCCCTAAAATCATTTTTGCGATTAAAAAGTAAATCAAAATACCAAAAATATCATTAGACGTTGTTATAAATGGTCCTGTTGCAATTGCAGGGTCTATACCTCTTTTATGTAAGAATAGTGGTACAAATGTACCAATTAAACCAGCTACTATAATAACAACCACTAAAGAAGCAGAAATTGCCAAAGCCGTTAATATTTTGCCTTCATAAGCCCAAACAAAGAGCAGTAAAAAGAGGGCTAAAATTAATCCGTTTAAAGCGGCTAAAAGCATTTCTTTAATCAGTCTTTTATTTACGCTTCCTTTTACATCATCATTTGCTAAACCTTGCACAATAATTGCAGATGATTGTACACCCACATTACCAGCCATCGCTGCAATTAGTGGTGTAAAAAAGAATAAAACTGCATTTTCTGAAAAGGTATGTTCAAATAAGCCCATAATTAAAAAAGCGCCCACTCCGCCAATTAATCCTAAAAACAACCAAGGCAAACGCGCTTTTGTTAAATCTAAAATACTATCATCAGAATCTACATCTTGTGTTAAACCGGCTGCTAATTGATAATCTCTTTCTGCTTCGTCTCTTAATACATCAACAATATCATCAATCGTAATTCTTCCTAAAAGTACATTGTTGTCGTCTACAACAGGTATGGCTTCTAAATCGTATTTTGCCATAATTTTAGCCACTTCTTCATCATCTTCATTTACATTTACAGCATCTACTTTATCTTTTAAAATATCTGCAATTCGTTGTTCTGATTTTGCAATAATTAAATCTTTTAAAGATAGCCTACCTACTAATTTATCTTCTTTATCTACAACATAAATAGAGTGCACTCTTGTAACATCTTTGGCTTGTCCACGAATTCTGCGCATACAACCAGCAACTGTCCAAGTTTCGTAAACTTTTACCAATTCTTTAGCCATTAAAGAACCTGCAGTATTGTCTTCATAAGACAAGAGTTCTTTAATATCTGCAGCCAACTCATCGTCTTCTAAGGCATTGATAACATTTTTTTGACGTTCGTCTGAAAGTTCACCAATAATATCGGCAGCATCATCAGTATCCATTTCACCAACTTCATCTGCAATTTCTTTAGCCGATAAATTTTCTAAGATTTTTTCGCGAATATCTTCATCTAATTCTGTAAGAATTTCAGATGTTTTTTCGCTATCTAAAAGCTTAATAATGTAAATAGCTTCCTCGAAATTTAACTCTTCTAAAACCTCTGCGATATCTGCAAAATGTACCTCTTTAAATAGTGCTGTAATTTCTGATTGATTGTTACTTTCAATAAGTGCTGAAAGATTTTCTAAAAAGTTTTCAGTAATTTCAAATACCATGATTTGCTAGTTTTTGCGTGAGTGAAATAAACGCGGTGACTGATAATTGTTCTGGTCTTTTCGCAAATATAGGGTCTTCTTTTAACGTATCCGAAAGATTAAAAGATTTTAAACTAGAACGCAGCATTTTTCTACGTTGATTAAATGCTGTTTTTACAACTCTAAAAAATAATTTTTCATCAACTGGTAAAGAATAGTCTTTTTTTCGAATGAATCTAATGACTCCAGAATCTACTTTTGGAGGCGGATTAAATACGCTTGGTGATACTGTAAATAAATACTCGACATCAAAAAACGCTTGGGTTAGCACCGATAAAATTCCGTAGATTTTAGAGCCTTCTTTTTCTGCTATTCTTTGCGCTACTTCTTTTTGAAACATTCCCGCAAATTCTGGAACATAATCTCGATACTCAATGGCTTTAAATACAATTTGTGTAGAAATATTGTAAGGGAAATTACCAATAATAGCAACTTGTTTTTTATTAAAAATGGTTTCTATATTTTGCCTTAAAAAATCACCTTCTATAATTTCAAATTTTTCTTTAGATGTATTTAAATTGAGGTGATGGATAGGAAAAACATCTTTTAAATAAGCTACAGATTCTCTATCTAATTCTAAAACAGTGGTTTTAAATTTTTGTTGTAATAAATATTTCGTTAAAACACCCATTCCTGGGCCAATTTCTAACACGTGGTCATAGCCATTTCCGGTTAAAGCATCTGCAATATCTTTAGCAATACCTTCATCAGTTAAAAAATGTTGACCTAAATGTTTTTTTGCTTTTACAGACATAACTTTTTTTGGTGGTTACTGTACCGAAACAAATTCGGTATAAAAAACAAAGATACAGTTAAAATCGGCATAATTATTGGTGATTAATTTTTTAAAAACCAACCAAATGATAAAAAATATCTTTCTTTTAACAGTACTCTTTTTTGGATTACAATTCAATGGTATTGCACAAGATGGAAAACTAAATAAAGCAAAAGAGAGTTTAAAAACAACAAATTCGTCTGGTAATAGTGGTAAAAGAACTTCAAAAACAACGAATAGTAATAGAAATTCTTTTAATGATGATATCGAGAACCCCTTTGCAAGAATAATTTGGTCTATTGCAGCGTATACATTTTATGGTGTTGTAATAGAATCTCCTTTCGAAAGGTATGGCAGAATGCACGATGCAGAAATAGCAAATTATGCTTATAAAGAAAGTAATTATGGCAATTTTATTTATACAGACTCTACAAATTACAATATTACAAGGTTCGATTTTACTACTAATTTTGTTTTAGAAAATAAAAACTTATACGGTAATAATTTTGGTGTTAATTTCCGGTTTTTAAAACGATTTGCTTTAGATGTTGATGTTTTGTATTTAATTGAAAACCTCAATGGTACAAATGATTCTTTTACACTTTACGCAGCTTTGTTAAAATATTATAGAGTTAGAACACAACGTTTTGATGCGTGGTTTGGATTAGGAGTAATGCACGTTGGTAGCGATGTAAATACGGCTAGTTTTGGTATGGGAGTGGGTGCAGAATGGTTTATTAAAAAGCCAATTAGTTTAGATTTTGCACATAAATGGACCAACATCAATCAACAAGAAGTGCATAAAACTAAATTGTGGTTAAAATATCATATCAAAAATTATCAGGTTTTTTCTGGCTATGAACATTTTAAAATAGGGGTTTCTAAAATAAATGCTTTTTCAGTTGGTGTTGGTGCTAGTTTTTAATTTGGTACTAAAAACTTCGGCAAGTTCAGTTTGGCATTATAAATTTTAATTTAATTAACCCTAATTAGTTGTTTTTGTAGAAAGCTAATTACTTACATTAGTAGGGTAAAACTCTTTAATTAATCGTAATTCGGTTCTAAAGGCTACCATTTTATCACCAAATTTTTTCCAACTTTTTATTCGTAAATTTTCAGCATCTTCTTGGTAATAACTTTCTAAATCTTCGCGAGAATTTGTGGTGTATTGCACAGCATAGGTTTTGCCACCCATTTCTTCATCAACCAAAACCTCTGTTAGTTTTGCAGCGGTAAATTTGCCTGTGTTTAGCACTTCTAAAATGTGCGTTTCCATCCAAGTTAACCATTCGTTATGAACGGCTTCATCTATATTTATAGTTACGTTATATATGTACATATTAGTCTTTAGTTTTTAGACGATAGATTTTAGATGAGCCCGCTACTGACTAACAACTAAAAACTAACGACTATAAAGTATCTCCTCTTAATTTTCGGTATTTTTTTCGGGCATCAACCAAATAAATACTTGAAGGATGCTCAAAAATTATTTTTTGATAATATTCTTTTGCTTTTTCAAAATCATTTAGGTTGTTGTTGTACGTTTCTGCAATTAAATAGAACACATCATCTGTTAAAAACCCTTGATTATCTGCAGCAATAATTTTTTCTAAACTTACAATTGCTTCTAAAAACTTTTCTTGTTTGATGAGCAGTTTTGCTTGTAAATACAACACATCATCATAAATAACTTCGCCAGGTTTTGCACCAACAAAAAAGGCAGTTTTATTTTGATTTTTTGGTGATAACAATTCGTCTAATTCTTGTAAAGCCGCGTCGTTTTTATTTTGATATGCCAACAGTTCTGCTTTTGCAAATTGTTTTAATCCAGAAGGAATAGAATCTACAGGTTCATTGTCTGTAATTCGTAAAAATAAATCGACAGCATCATTAGCTATCAGTTGTGTCGTAGAGCTTTTAAGTACTTTGAGTTGTGCTTTTGCCCAATCGAAATCGCCTTTAAAATAGCTGGTTTGTGCTACTTTAAATCGAGCTTGCTGTGCCAATTCAGAACCTTTTAATTGGGTTTGAATTTGAGAAAAATAGATTAATGCTTTGTTAAATTTCCCTGTAAAAACAAGCACATCTCCTAACTTTAATTTTATTCTGGCTTTGGGAAATTTTGATTTAGAAAATGTTAAGGCTTCTTCTAAGATAGTGTTTGCTTTTTGTGGATTGTTTTTGCTGAAAGTTAAATAATCTGCATATTCAACTTGCAAATCTATAGTTTCTTGGTTTTTACCAAATTGGGCAAATAATTTTTCAAATAATTCTTCAGTTTTACTGTTTTTGGTGGCTACAGCTATTTTTGCTAAAAATACATTAGCTTCGATTTTTTCATCTTTTAAAAATGATTTTTTATCAATAAAATGGAAACATTGTTGTGCAGCATCGTACTCTTTATTTTCAAAAGCAAGTTTTCCTAAACTAAATATTTCTGATAAATCTGATGGGTTTCTTTGATACAAGGCTTTTTCTTGAATCAATGCTTTTGCATAATCTTTTTGTTGTGCAAACAACCAACTTAGCAGTATATTCCAAGCTGTTTTTGGGTTGTTCGCTGCTTTTCTTAATACTGTTTTTCGGAATAAAATATTGGTTTCGTTATCGGCATCATCTGTAATGTATTTACTTGCGTATCTCTGCACTAAGTTTAAATAATTCTCATTTTTATCAATTAAATTCATGTAGTATTCAAACATCAACTTAAAATCACCTTTTTCACCATAAATTTGGGCAATCTGAAAATTATAATTGGAGTTCTCGTTTTGCTCCATTGCTTTTTCATACGCTAAAATGGCTAGATCTAACTTGTTGTAATCTTTAAAAAGTCGGCCAATAACGCCTCCATAAGCAGAAGAATTACTTAAAGAATTTATGGCTTTATCATAATTAACTTTTGCCAGTTCATTGAGTTGTTGTTTCTCGAAATTATAGCCTAAAAAAACGTATAAGTAACTTTGAGCAGGGTCTTTTTTAATTTTATCTTTCAATAAATTTTCGGCAACTAAAAATTGATCAGTCTGTTGATAGCAAGAAATTAAGCGATTTAAATAGGTAGTGTTAAAGGTACTTTTATCATATAACTTCTTATAAATTTGAGTGGCTTTTTCATATTCGCCTTCTCTATAATAGGTTTCTGCTAAGAAAAAATCATTTTGATCTTCCTTCTGCTGGCCATAAGAAATACAACTAATAAATAGAAATGTAATTAAGAAAATTTGCTTCATACTACATCAAAGATAATCAACATAAATGTTAAATTTTTATTAAACCAATTTAATTTAGCCGATTTGTTGTAACGTTTTGGCACGAAACTTGTCTATACTGTAAATAACCAATCAAAACAAGAGTATGAAAGACTTAGCCAACAAGTACGAAAACGCAAAACAAAACTCCATTGAGTTTATGAAAAACGGACAAATTAGTGCATATTTAAATTCACTTTTAGAGATGAATAAATACAAAAGATTAATGGTAGCTATTGTGGCTAACTAAATAGTATGCAGTTTACCAGTATTACCAGTATTCAGTAAACGGTCAATTTCTGACTGGAAACTGCTATCTGAAAACTGCCTACTTTATAAAATCAAAACCTGTATAAGGAATCAAGACTTCCGGAACTTGAATTCCATTTTCAGTTTGATAATTCTCTAAAATACCTGCTAAAACACGAGGTAAAGCCAAAGAACTTCCATTTAACGTGTGTGCTAATTCACTTTTTCCTTCCTTATTTTTAAAACGGAGTTTTAACCTATTGGCTTGAAACGTTTCGAAATTAGATGCAGAACTTATTTCTAACCATCTGTCTTGCGCTGTAGAAAACAATTCGAAATCGAAAGTTAAAGCAGAGGTAAAACCAGTATCTCCTCCACACAAACGTAAAATTCTGTAAGGCAATTTTAATTCTCGTAAAATAGTTTTAATGTGTTCTACCATTCCGTCTAAAGCTTTATACGAATTCTCTGGATGCTCAATCCTTACAATTTCTACTTTATCAAATTGATGCAAACGGTTTAAACCACGAACATGCGCACCATAGCTACCAGCTTCACGTCGAAAACACGGAGTGTAGCCGGTTAACATGATTGGAAAATCTGTTTCTTGCACTAAATTTCCGCGGAACATATTGGTAATTGGTACTTCTGCTGTAGGAATTAAATACAAATCATCAACAGTAGCATGATACATTTGCCCATCTTTGTCTGGCAATTGCCCAGTAGCTGTTGCAGATTCTGTATTTACCAAATGGGGCACTTGTACTTCTGTATAACCAGCTGCTATATTTTTATCTAAAAAATAATTGATTAATGCACGTTGCAATCTGGCTCCTTTTCCTTTATAAACAGGAAAACCCGCACCTGTAATTTTTGTACCCAATTCAAAATCGATGATATCGTATTTTTTTGCCAATTCCCAATGAGGTAAGGCATGTTCACCTAAATCAGGAATAGCACCTTCTTTAAATATTTCCTCATTATCTTCTTCAGATTTTCCAGCGTTAACAGAAGCGTGAGGTACGTTGGGAATTTGGTACAACAACGTTTGTAAATCATCAGCAAAGCCATTTAGTTTTTCTGATAAATCTTTAGCACTGTCTTTTAATTGACTGGTTTTTTCTTTTAAGATATTGGCTTTTTGAGCCTGCCCTGTTTTGTATAAATTTCCAATTTCTTTGGATAGTTTATTAGATTCTGCTAGAGTACTGTCTAAAGCAACTTGGGTTGCTCTTCTGTTTTCATCAGCAGTTAAAACCTGTTCAATAATGGTTTCAGCATCAGCAAAATTACGTTTTGCCAAACCCTTTAAAACCGTAGTTTTATTTTCTCTAATAAATTGTACTTGTAACATTTTGTAGAAATTTAAGATGGCAAAGATATAATTTATGCCTCGAATTCACGAATTTAAAACCAAGTAGATTTCCCTACTTTTTAGTCATTAAAGAGCATTATTTTCTTTAATGTAATTTCTTGCAGTTTGTTCGTCTTTTTTTAGTTGATCAATTAACAAATCTACAGAATCGAATTTCCGTTCATCACGCAAAAAATAAATAAGTTCAATCGTTAAATTTTTATCATACAAATCTTGATTAAAATCAAAAAAATGAATCTCTATAGTTTGATGATTTCCATTTAATGTTGGTCTATTTCCGATATTCATCATTCCGAAAACAGTTTGATTATCAATAGTAGATTTAACAACGTAAACGCCTGTTTTTGGTATTAATTTATAGGTTTCTTTTACATCGATATTAGCAGTGGGATAACCAATTTTCCCACCTAATTTTTTGCCATTTACTACATTACCATTCAGCATAAAATGATACCCCAAATAGTTGTTTGCAGTTTTTAAATTTCCAGCATGCAAAGCACGCCTAATTTTGGTAGAACTCACAGAAACATCATCAATATCTTGAGCAGGAATTTCTTCAACAGTAAAATCGTATAAATGGCTATATTCTGTAAGTTGCGTAATATTTCCTTCCCTATTTTTTCCAAAATGATGATCGTATCCAATAATCAATTTCGAAATATTTAGTTGATTTACTAAAATATCACGTACAAATTCTAATGCAGTAGTTCTAGAAAATTCCTTACTAAAAGGATGAATAATTAAGTAATCTAAACCCGTTTTTTCTAATAAATAAGCACGTTCTTCGATGGTATTTATCAACTCTAAAGAAGCATCTTTTTGTAAAACCATTCTTGGATGCGGAAAAAAAGTAAGCAAAACAGACTTTTTATTGGCCTGTTTAGCCTCTGCGACCAACTTTTCTATGATTTTTTGATGTCCATAATGTACACCATCAAAGGTGCCTATGGTAACAAAAGTTTGTGCTGTAGAAGAGAATTCAGAAGTGTTATATATTATTTTCAACAACTAAAATTTTATAATACAAATGTACAATAAAGGCAGGTTAAAAAGAACAAGAAGATTGTGTTTTAAGGTATCTATATCATAAATTACCTCTTACTAATTTAGTGAAATGATAAATTAATTGATGATTTATTCAGAAATTCAAAAAAAATTGTATTTTGCACTATAGTTAACAAATTAATTCAAATTATGATAAAAAAGATTTTACTTATAGCGTTTATAGCTTTCAGTAGCCTGGAAATGGTGGGTCAAACCACTGTTACTGGTACAGTTAAGGATGCTAAGACAGGAGAAACACTCCCTGGGGCTAACATTAAAATTTCTAGAAAAGCAGTAGGTACAACTACAGATTTTGATGGAAATTTTGTATTACAAGTAACGGATAACCCACCATTTACANTAGAAATTTCTATGTTAGGGTATCAAATGGTTGAAGTAGAGATTACAAAAACAAAACAAAAAGTAGAAGTTAGTTTAACAGAGAACGAAACTTCTTTAGATGAAATTGTAGTATCTGCATCTCGAACTCCAGAACGTATTATGGAATCTCCAGTTACTGTAGAAAGACTAGATTCACGAGCCATAAAAAATACATCTTCACCATCTTTTTATGACGGTTTAGAAAACTTAAAAGGAGTAGACGTTAATACGAACAGTTTAACCTTTAAATCTGTAAATACCCGTGGTTTTGCAACTTTTGCAAATACACGTTTTATGCAGCTAGTAGATGGTATGGATAATTCATCGCCAGCATTAAACTTTGCCTTAGGTAATTTGTTAGGAATGTCTGAATTAGATGTAAAAACAGTTGAGTTATTACCAGGTGCATCTTCTGCATTATATGGGGCAAACGCTTTTAATGGTATTATGTTCATGACGAGTAAAAACCCTTTTGATGATCAAGGAATTAGTGTTTCTATGAAAGGTGGTGTAACAATGCAAGAAGCTGCCGGTACTAATGAGTATACAGATTTTAATATTAGAATGGCGTATGCATTTTCAGATAAATTTGCAGCTAAGGCTACCTTAGCTTATTTAGATGGTACAGAATGGTTTGCAACAGATTATCGAAATAATAGAGAAGGTACAGCTTTAGATGGAGATTACATTGCAGGAGATAGAAATTCTGATAGAAATTATGATGGTTTAAATGTTTATGGAGATGAGGTTTCAACAAATTTAAGAGGTGTTGCAGAAACTTTAGAAGGTTTAGGAATAATACCTAATGGAGCTTCAGCATTAATACCAAGTGAAAGCGTAAGTAGAACTGGTTATGATGAAAGAGATTTGATGAATTATGAAGCAAAAAGTGTAAAATTTGGTGGTTCTTTAAATTATCGACCTTTTGGCGATGATCGATTAGAAGTAATTTGGAATTCTAAATTTGGTGTTGGTAATACCATTTATCAAGGAACAAATAGATACAGTATTCAAGACTTCTTTATGGAGCAACATAAATTAGAATTTAGAGGTAAAAACTTCTTTGTAAGAGGTTATATGACAAGCGAAGATGCTGGTAATTCTTTTGATACTCGTTTTGCTGCCATTAATATTAATAGAGCATGGAAAGACGATAACACTTGGTTTGGACAATATGTAGGTGCTTATTTACAAAGTACATTGGCTGGCGCAAATTCAGATCAATCGCACGCAATAGCAAGGCAAACAGCAGAAAGTGGAAGATTTGTACCTGGTACCCCAGAGTTTCAAGAGGCATTTGATAGAGTAACTGCAGATCCAGATTTAATAACAGGGTCTAGGTTTCAGGATAATACAAAATTATATCATTCAGATCTAAATTATAATTTTCAAGATGTTATTGATTGGGCAGAATTTCAAGTTGGGGGTTCTTATAGATTATATTCTTTAAATTCGAATGGAAGTATTTTTACAGATTATGATGGCCCTATTAACTACGATGAATTTGGTATTTATACACAAATGCAAAAGAAATTTTTAGAAGACGATCGTTTAAAATTGACAGCATCTATTCGTTATGATAAGGCGCAAAATTTTGATGGTAACTTTTCTCCAAGAGTCTCTTTAGCTTATGCAGCTGGAGAAGATAAGAATCAAAACTTTAGAGCCTCTTTTCAAACAGGATTTAGAAATCCAACAACGCAAGATCAATACATTGGTTTAAATGCGGGTAGGGCTTATTTAGTAGGTTCTGCTCCAGATAATTTAGATAGATATCAAACACAACCCTTAATTGTTAGTGGTAATGGACAAAATTTTACAGGATCACCTACCATTGCTGTTTCTGGTAGAGCTGCATATGAAAATGCTTTTACAGCTTCTTCAGTTACAGCATTTGCAGCAGGACAAGTTGCTGCGCCAAGTGCGGCTAATGTAGATTTGGTTCAACCAGAAAGAGTAACTGCAGTAGAAATAGGATATCGAGGTTTGGCGAATACAGGTAACCAGAGAGTAACGATAGATTTAAGCGTGTATTACAATAATTATGAAGACTTTATTGCAGGTAAAAATGTTATCGTTCCTTTTTATGGGCAAACTGATTTATCAGATACAGCTCCTATTGGTCCTGGTGGTTCACAAGTTCCTTTGGCTTTAGCAGCATTGGCTAGTGATGATTTTACAGTTTTTCAAACGTACACAAACTCAGCTGCAGATATTAGTTCTTATGGAGCATCAATTGGCTTAAATACAAAAATATTTAATGGCTTTGATATTGGTTTAAACTATACCTATGCAAAATTTGATTTCGACAGAGCTTCAGATCCAGATTTCGAGCCAAGTTTCAATACACCAGAACATAAAGTAAAACTACAATTTGGTAAAACTGATTTATTTGAAAACTTCGGTTTTAACATTAACGCAAGATGGCAAGATGAGTATTTATGGGAGTCAACTTTTATGGATGCTACAATAGAAGGAAGAACAGTACTTGATGCACAAGTTAACTATACAGTGCCAAGTATTAAATCGGTATTTAAATTAGGAGGGTCTAACTTAACAGGTCAAGAATACTTAAGTGCTCCTGGTGTTGGTGCAATAGGTTCTCAGTACTACCTTTCTTGGACAATTAATAACTAATACATAATTCAAATATTTTATGAAAAATTATAAATATATAGGTTTATTTCTTTTATCATTAGGCATAGTTTCTTGTGATGTAGATAATACCTTACCCGAAATACAAGCTGAAGCCGTTGCTGAAGTTGCATTAAATACTAACGGATTAGATTTTTCTAGTTACGTGGCTATTGGTGCTTCTTTTACTGCAGGGTATACAGATGGTGCAATGTTTAAAGCTGCTCAAGAAAATTCTTTTCCAAATATTTTAGCACAAAAATTTGGGACTGATTTTAGTCAGCCATTAATGAATGATAATATTGGAGGTTTAGTGTTTAATGGCACTGCTGTTCAACCAACAAGATTTTATTTTGATGGAGCAGGACCAGCAAGGTTACCAGCTGCACCTACAACACAATTAGGGGTGCCTGCTTCAGGGGCACCATTCAATAATTTTGGCGCACCAGGAGCAAAAAGTTTCCATTTAGGTGTTCCTGGTTATGGACAATTAAATCCTTACTTTGGTAGAATGGCGTCTAGCCCAACTGCTACAGTTATGGGAGATGCTTTAGCGCAAAGTCCAACATTTTTTACTTTATCTGAAATTGGCGGAAATGATGTTTTAGGTTATGCCCTTTCTGGAGGTTCTGGAGTAGATCAAACAGGAAATTTTGATCCATCTACTTATGGAACTTCTGATATTACAGATCCAAATGTATTTGCAAGTGTTTTTAGTGGTATGGTTACTGCTTTAACTGCAAATGGAGCAAAAGGAGTAGTAGCTAATGTGCCATATATTACAGATTTGGCAAATTTTACGACAGTACCTTATAATCCTGTGCCTTTAGATGCAGGAACAGCAGCAGCTGTAAATAGTGCATACGCTGCTTATAATGGAGGTTTACAACAGGCTTATGCAGCTTTAAACCAAGTAGCTCCAGGATTATTTACAGAGGAAGAATTGAATAGGAGATTAATTAACTTTTCAGCAGGTCAAAATCCAGTAGTAATCATTGATGAAGATTTAACAGATTTAGGAGCTATAAATCCAGCCTTTGCTGCTTTACCTAAATTTAGACAAACAACAGCTAATGATTTGTTAATTCTAGCAGGTGCAAGCTTTATTGGTACTCTAGCAGACCCTAGTAATCCTGCTTCAGTTAGAGGTGTTGCAGTAGCGTTAGGAGACGAATGGGTATTAACACCAGAAGAACAAACTGCTATTAAAACCGCTACAGACGCTTACAATACTACTATAGCTGCTGTGGCAAGTGCAAATCCTAATGTTGCTTTAGTAGATTTTAAAGGAGTATTAGCTGAAGCTTCAACAGGTATTATGTTTGATAATTATACACTTACAACAAGTCTAGTTACTGGTGGTTTAGTTAGTTTAGATGGGGTTCATTTAACAGCAAGAGGTTATGCGTTAATGGCTAACAAAATTTTAGCTGCAATAGACGCAGAGTTTGGTACAAACTTTACCCAGGCAACTGATGGTTTGGCTAAAGCTGGAGACTATCCTACAAACTATTCTCCAACGCTGAGATAATTTTAAAAACTACATAACAAAAAAAAGGTTGAGAAAATGTTCTCAACCTTTTTTTTGTTAAAACGCGTACTTTTTTATCTTCTTTTAGATCGTGTTCCTCTTAAAACACCTACTAAAAATAGTATTATAATAGCACCGGTTGCACCAACAATAATGTCTTCTAAAATGGCAGAACCTACAGTAATATGAATACCTAGTTCTCCATAAAGCCAGTCTCCTACAAAACTACCAGCAATACCAATAATAATATTTACAATTAGCACAAAACCATTGTCTCTCATTAAAACATCAGCTATATAACCACATATAGCTCCAATAATTATCGTATATAAAAACCCCATTTAAAAAAATTTTAAATGATTAATGGTAGCCAATTTAATAAAAATTAACAATAAAAACGAAAGGAAGTCTTTAAAAACTAATATTTTAGTAAAAATTTTAATTTTTTGTCATTTAAAATTTAATAAAATCATCTAACACGCTTATACTTAGTTCTTATGAAAAAAATCTTTTTGTACAGTTTTGTTTTTTTTACGACACTTATTTTTAGCCAACATCAAGGTACAGCAGCTTCTATTGTTCAGACATCTTTAAATGATAAAGAAAAGCTTCAACAAAATTCTTTAGTAAAGAATGTAGATTTTACGAATATTGGGCCAACATTAATGAGTGGGCGAGTAGCAGATGTGGCTGTAAATCCAGAAAATTCAACGGAATTTTATGTAGGTTATGCCTCAGGAGGTTTATGGTATACAAACAATAACGGAACAACGTTTACCCCAGTTTTAGACAATGCGCCAACCCAAAATATTGGTGATATTGCTGTAGATTGGAAAAGCGGAACAATTTGGGTAGGTACTGGCGAAAAAAATTCATCTCGTTCTAGCTACGCAGGTATTGGAATGTTAAAATCTACAGATAAAGGTAAAACCTGGCAAAATATGGGTTTGTTAGATTCACATCACATTAGTAGAATCCTTATCAACCCAAGTAATGTGAACGAAGTTGTTGTGGGTGTTATTGGTCACTTATATTCATCAAATGAAGAAAGAGGTATTTTTAAAACTGCAGATGGTGGAAAAACCTGGTTAAAAACACTTTTTATTAACAATGATACTGGAATTATAGATGTGGCTTTTGCGCCAGAAAACTTTAATATCATGTATGCTGCTTCTTGGGAAAGAGAGCGTAAAGCTTGGAATTTTGATGGTGATGGAAAGAATTCTGCTATTTATAAAAGTTCAGATGCAGGAACAACTTGGACAAAAATTGGCGATAAAAGTGGTTTTCCTGTGGGTGATGGTGTAGGTAGAATTGGTTTAGCTGTTTTTAATGAAAATACAGTTTATGCATTACATGATAGTCAGTTTAGAAGACCAAAAGGAGCGGCTAAAAAACCCTCAGGTGAATTAACAAAAGAAGATTTTAAAACAATGTCTGCAGAAGATTTTCTGAATTTATCAAACAAAAAGTTAGATACTTATCTAAAAAACAACGGTTTTCAAGAAAAATACAGAGCCGAGAATGTGAAACAAATGGTAAGAGTAGGTTCAGTAAAACCAATGGATTTAGCCAGTTATTTAGAAGATGCTAATTCAATGTTATTCGATTCTCCTGTTATTGGTGCAGAGGTCTTTAAAACAACCAATGGAGGAAAATCTTGGAATAAGACACATAAAAATTTTTTGAATGGAGTATATAGTTCTTATGGTTATTATTTTGGAGAAATAAGAGTCGATTTGCAAGACGAAAATGGAATTTACGTTTTAGGTGTTCCTATCATAAAATCGAAAGATGGTGGAAAAACATTTACTTCTATTAGTAGAGAAAATGTACACTCAGATCATCAAGCGTTGTGGGTAAATCCAAAAAAATCGGGGCATATTTTAAATGGTAATGATGGCGGTTTAAACCTTTCTTATGATGATGGCGAAAGTTGGATTAAACTAAACGATCCTGCTGTTGGGCAATTTTATTCGGTCTATGCAGACAATCAGAAAAACTATAAAGTGTATGGTGGTTTGCAAGATAATGGAGTTTGGGTAGCAGATCATAATGCCAAAATAGACAAACGTTGGCAGCAAACAGGCCAAAATCCATATGAATCAATTATGGGCGGAGATGGTATGCAGGTTCAGGTAGATGATAGAGATCCTAATATCGTATATACAGGATATCAATTTGGGAATTATTTTAGAGTAAACAGAAAAACAGGTAAAAACGAAAAAATTCAGCCAAAACATACTTTAGGCGAAAATCCTTATAGGTTTAATTGGCAAACTCCAATTTTATTGTCAAAACACAATCAAGATATTTTATATTTAGGAAGCAATAAATTACACAGGTCTTTAAATCAAGGAGAAGATTGGTCAACCATTTCAGACGATTTAACTACAGGAGGTAAAAAAGGAAATGTGGCTTACGGAACGTTAACCACAATTTCAGAAAGTCCGTTTCAATTTGGTTTAATTTATGTAGGTTCAGACGATGGTTACATCAACCTTACTAAAAATGGAGGAGGAAGTTGGATTCGAGTTTCTAACAGTTTACCACAAAACTTATGGGTATCAAGAGTTGTGGCTTCATCACATAAAAAACAACGTGTTTATGCGACGTTAAACGGTTATCGATTTGATGATTTTACACCTTATGTATATATGTCTGATGATTATGGACAAACTTGGAAAAATATTGGGGAATCTATTCCAACATCCGCAGTAAATGTAATTAAAGAAGATACAAAAAACGAAAACATACTATATTTAGGTACAGATAATGGCTTGTATGTTTCTTTTGATAAAGGAGCTTCTTGGCAAGCATTTCATAAAAATTTACCCAATGTAGCCGTGCATGATTTGGTGATCCAACCAGAAGCAAAACATTTAATAGTAGGAACTCACGGACGAAGTTTATATAAGGCAGATATTGCTCCACTACAAAAAATGACAGCTAAAGTTTTCGCAAAATCTGTACATATTTTTGGAGTTTCTGATATCAAAGAAAGTAGAAATTGGGGAAATTCTCGAAGTCAATGGAGGCCTGCCTATGTGCCAGAAGTTGTTGTTCCGTTTTACGTAAATGAAGCTAAGAAAGTTACTTTGAGTATTTACGAAGAAGATATCGAGGTAAACACAATGGTTATTAATGCAGATAAAGGATATAATGAAGCTATTTTTGACGTTTCTTTCTCTAAAAATGGGTTAAAAGACTATAAAAAAATGACCAAAAAAGCCAAGATAAAAGCGGCTCAAAATGGGGTTTATTATTTGCCAAAAGGGAAGTACACTATAAAAATTGAAGATGATAAAACAAAGTTTGAAATTAAATAAATGAAACAGCTCGCTGCTCTTTTTGTATTATTTATAACGTTTGTACTCGGTGCTCAAAATAAAAGCGTTTACCAAAGTGTAAAAGAAATTACAAACGAAACACAACGTTTAGTGAGTGTTAAAAAAGGAGAGCAAATAGATACAGCTTCTTTTAGAAAACTCTTTTTACCAACAGCACATTTTACAGTGGTTGGTGTAGAAGATGGAGAGCAGATTTATGAAACAATGACCTTAAATGAAATTATAGAATCATTAACTGATGAGTATTATTCTAAAGGATATTTTGAAACAAATAAAGGGCAAATTATAGAAGAATATAATGGAATTGCGCAAGTTATTGAAAGTTTTTATGGTGAAGATTCAGACGGAGTTAAAGGGTTTGGTGTAAATAGTTACCAACTAATTTATTCAAATAAAAGATGGTGGATAGCAAATATGATTTGGACAATGAGTAGCCATAAAGGAGAAGATATACCTAAAAAATATTATAAAAATTAAAATGAAATTTTTGTGTTGTATATTGTGTATAAACGTTATGGTTTGCTTTGGGCAATCTAATCATAAAAATTTTTTTCAATTGTCTAGGCCTGCAAAAAAGTGGGTACTAATGCATCCATTAAAAGCAAAAAAAGCACTTAGAATTTCTTTAGAAGCTCAGCGAATTTCAGACTCCATTCAAAAAACAAAGCTCTTAGATGGTGATGCTTCAGGAGGTCAAGTAGATGCCTTTAGACACGCATTTTGGATGGCAAGATTACATCAAGAAATAGGTAAATCTGCAGCCCGATCCTTAGGTAAAGCCCATGAAAAAGAAAATTTTATCACCTTTAAAAAAGGTAAATTAGAAGACGGTACGCTGCCCGATGAAATATCCTCTAAAATGGACTTATGGAATAACGAACAAGGTTTAAAATTGATTCAAAAAGGAAGTACAGTTCCTAAAAATGGATTGATTTTTAGAGTGGTTAACGCTATTAAAGTGGGTAAGATGAAAATCATTAAAAAAGATAGAAAAGGCAATTTTTTAACCTGTGATGGCACTACAATTCCGGAAAATGAATTAAGGGATAAATGGAAAAACAAGAAATGTTTAATTCTTTCAAATAAAGCAGTAAAACCATAAAACTCAACATAAAAAAGCCGTTTTTATTACTGATTTTTATCATTTTGAAATAAAAAAAGTATGGTTATGGGTTAGTAATTTTATAATTATTCTAAATAACTGTAAAACAATTCTAAATGCTTGTTTATAGATGCTTTTCGCCGTAAATTTGCCTTCAAAATTATAATCTATTAACAATGAGCGGATTTTTCAAATCTTCAATAGGAAGAAAAGTGTCAATGGCACTCTCAGCATTTTTTCTGATGTTCTTTTTATTACAGCATTTAACAATTAATATTATGTCTGTGTTTAGTCCAGACTTATTTAACGAGGTTTCACACTTTATGGGTACAAATCCTGTAGTTCAATTTGCCTTGCAACCCGTATTAATTTTTGCGGTTGTTTTTCATTTTGTAATGGGTTTTATCTTAGAATTGCAAAACAAAAAAGCAAACGGCGCTGGTTACGCTAAAAATAACGGAGCAGCAAATTCTACTTGGTTTAGTAGAAATATGATTTGGAGTGGTTTAACCATTTTAGCATTTATTTTATTACACTTTATCGATTTTTGGTTTCCAGAAATCAACACCAAGTTTATACAAGGAGATTGGTCTGGAACTATGGAAGGTGTAGAAGTTTTAAGATATCATGAGGAATTGGTGCATAAATTTGTGCATCCAGCAAGAGTTGTCGCTTATGTAGTATCCTTTGTTTTCTTAGGCTTGCATTTAGCACACGGTTTCACTTCTGCATTTCAATCAGTTGGGGCAGCATCTTTAAGAAAGAAACTAGAAAAAGTAGGAATTGCATATTCGGTAATTGTTCCTTTAGGTTTTATTTTTATTGCACTATTTCATCATCTTAACCATTAATCTTAAAAAACTATGGCTTTAAATTCAAAAGTACCAAAAGGTCCACTTAAAGATAAATGGACAGATTATAAAAACGAAATTAACTTGGTAAATCCTGCCAACAAACGTCATATAGATGTTATTGTAGTGGGTACAGGTTTAGCAGGAGGTTCAGCTGCTGCAACATTAGCAGAATTAGGGTATAATGTAAAAGCATTTGCTTACCAAGATTCGCCAAGAAGAGCGCATTCAATTGCAGCGCAAGGAGGTATTAATGCCGCTAAAAACTATCAAGGAGATGGAGATTCTACCTACAGATTATTTTACGATACAGTAAAAGGTGGAGATTATAGATCTCGTGAAGCAAACGTATACAGATTGGCAGAAGTTTCTGCAAATATTATAGACCAATGTGTGGCACAAGGTGTACCTTTTGCACGTGATTATGGTGGTTTATTAGATAACCGTTCTTTTGGTGGAGTTTTAGTTTCTAGAACGTTTTATGCGAAAGGACAAACAGGGCAACAATTATTACTAGGTGCATATTCTGCAATGAACAGACAAATTGCACGTGGAAAGATTGAAATGTTTAATCGTCATGAAATGCTAGATGTTGTTCTTGTTGATGGAAAAGCAAGAGGAATTATAGCACGTAATTTAGTAACGGGAGAAATTGAGCGTCATTCTGCACACGCCGTGGTTATTGCTTCAGGTGGATATGGAAACGTATATTTCTTATCGACAAATGCAATGGGTTCTAACGTAACCGCAGGTTGGAAAATTCATAAAAAAGGCGCATTTTTTGCAAATCCATGTTTTACACAAATTCATCCAACATGTATTCCACGTTCTGGAGATTATCAATCTAAATTAACCTTGATGTCTGAATCTTTAAGAAATGACGGACGTATTTGGGTGCCAAAAAATTTAGAAGATGCCAAATTAATTCGTGAAAGAAAAAAGAAGCCTACCGATTTAACCGAAGATCAAAGAGATTATTTCTTAGAAAGACGTTACCCAGCTTTTGGTAATTTAGTGCCAAGAGATGTAGCTTCGAGAGCTGCAAAAGAACGTTGTGATGCTGGTTTTGGAGTAAATGCAACTGGTGAAGCTGTGTATTTAGATTTCGCTGCATCTTTTGTGAGATATGGAACAGAACAAGCTAAAATTCATGGTATTTCGAATCCATCAGAAGCAAAAATTAAAGAATTAGGACAAGAAATTGTAAGAGCTAAATACGGAAACTTATTCCAGATGTACGAGAAAATCATCGATGAAAATCCGTATGAAACGCCAATGATGATTTATCCTGCAGTGCATTACACAATGGGTGGTGTTTGGGTTGATTATAATTTGATGACTACCATACCTGGTTGTTATTGTATAGGTGAAGCTAATTTTTCTGATCATGGCGCAAACAGATTAGGAGCATCTGCATTAATGCAAGGTTTAGCAGACGGTTATTTTGTATTGCCATATACTATTGGAGATTATTTAGCTGATGATATTAGAACTGGAAAAATACCAACAGATACACCAGAGTTTGATGAAGCAGAAAAAGCTGTAAAAGACAGTATAAATTTCTTTGTAAATAATAAAGGAACACACTCTGTAGATTATTACCACAAAAAATTAGGAAAAATTATGTGGGATAAATGCGGAATGTCTAGAAACGAAGCGGGCTTAAAAGAAGCAATTCAAGAGATTTCTGAATTGCGTAAAGATTTTTGGAAAAATGTTTCTGTGCCTGGTGGTGCAGATGAGTATAATGAAGAATTAGCAAAAGCAGGTAGAGTGGCGGATTTCCTAGAGTTAGGTGAGCTGTTTGCAAAAGATGCGTTGGTAAGAGAAGAATCGGCTGGAGGGCATTTTAGAGAAGAACATCAAACACCAGAAGGAGAAGCAAAACGTCTGAAAGAATTCCAATTTGTTTCTGCTTGGGAGTATAAAGGAGAACCAAAAGATGCTGTTTTACACAAAGAGGCTCTAGAATACGAAAACATAGAAGTAAAAGAAAGAAGTTATAAATAAAATAGTTGATGGTTGATGGTTGTTGGTTTTTGTAAACAGAAACTAACAACAAACAACTTGAAACCAAAAACTAAAAAAATATGAATTTAACACTTAAAATTTGGAGACAGAAAGACTCAGCATCAAAGGGTCAAATGGTAGATTATAAAGTGACTGAAATTTCAGAGCACATGTCTTTTTTAGAAATGATAGATGTGCTAAATGAGGGTTTAGTAGCCAAAGGCGAAGAACCAGTTGCTTTTGATCATGATTGTAGAGAAGGAATTTGCGGAATGTGCTCTATGTACATAAATGGAGAAGCACATGGACCAGATAGAGGCATTACTACTTGCCAATTGCACATGCGTATGTTTAATGATGGCGATACCATTACTATAGAACCATTTAGAGCAGCAGCTTTTCCTGTAATTAAAGATTTGGTAGTAGATAGATCTGCTTTCGATAGAATACAACACGCAGGAGGTTATATATCTGTAAATACCTCTGGTAATACACAAGATGCAAATTCAATTCCTATTTCTAAACATGCTGCAGATGAGGCTATGGATGCTGCCACTTGTATTGGTTGTGGTGCTTGTGTAGCAACCTGTAAAAATAGTTCTGCAATGTTATTTGTGGGTGCAAAAGTATCACAGTATGCATTGTTACCTCAAGGCCAAGTAGAAGCTGCAGACCGAGTTAAAAACATGGTGGCTCAAATGGATTTAGAAGGTTTTGGAAACTGTACCAATACCGGTGCTTGTGAAGTAGAATGCCCAAAAGGAATTTCTTTAGACAACATTGCAAGAATGAATAGAGAGTTGATGAAAGCATCAGTATAATCGCGCAATGTCGTTGCGAGCGATAGCGAAGCAATCTTTTTAGAAACAATCTTAAAAACAATAAGCCCAAGACTAATTTTAGTTTTGGGTTTTGTTGTTTGTACTAATAGCTGTTTTCTTTAAAACTTTTTAGATTTGTATTCATTTTTTTAAGATAAATATAATGCGCTATACAACTAACTTTGTATGAATGTTTCTAATTAGTAGTACCATTAAAAGCAAAACTATGCTATATCTTAAAAGGGTATAAAACCTTAGCAATTTTGGCAACTCTAAACATTACTTTTTATAACTTGAATATCGTTTTTACCTTAAAAAAATTACGGAAATTCCATTTTTATCTTCAAAATCATTTAAATATCTTTGAAACTCTCTAAATCAATAAATTAAATGGACGATTTTATTTTGTATTTCAAAATGGGTTTGAATCATGTATTAGATTTTACAGCCTACGATCATATTATATTTTTAATTGTATTAGCCGTCGTTTTTAGTTTTTATGAAGTAAAAAAAGTATTGTGGTTGGTTACCTTATTTACCTTGGGTCACTCAATAACGCTGGCGTTATCTGCCTATCAAGTTTTATCTATTAGAGTCGATATTATAGAGTTTTTAATTCCGCTAACTATTTTTATTACAGGTGTGGTTAATATTATCAATTCAAATAGAAGATCCACAAATAAGGACAATATCAACTTAATTTTTGCACTATTTTTTGGGTTAATTCACGGTTTAGGTTTCTCTAATTATTTTAAAATAATGATTGGTCAAGAGGAAAATAA
>P_2C_Liq_1_UnCtyDRAFT_1000086_pt1 | contig 36543 bp, 23 predicted proteins | sample Pon2CUnioCityCA_2_FD_10234 | JGI IMG/M metagenome (IMG submission 10234) | reverse complement strand
AGGTGCTCCGCCTAAAGTGGCACTTCCACCTATACAAATAGCCTGATCTGCTCCTGCATCTACTACAGGTAAAGGATCTACCGTAATGGTGATCTGATCGGTTGCAGTACAGCCGTTCCCATCAGTTACAGTTAAGGTATATGTTGTGGTTACTGTTGGAGTGGCGGTTGGCTGGGCAATTGTTCCATTGGTTAAACTTGCACTATTGTTCCAATTATAAGTAAGTCCTGGTAAAGTTGCTGTACCTAGTGTTACTGAGCTTCCGGGACAGATATTTTGATCAGTGCCCGCGTTTGCTATCGGTAACGGATCAACGGTTATGGTAACTTGGTCTGTAGCAGAACAATTAACCCCTGAAGTCACAGTAACATTATAAATCGTAGTGACGGTTGGATTAGCAGTAGGATTAGGGCTTGTTGCATCATTTAAAGTTCCGGCGTTGTCCCATTGATAAGTTGCCCCAGTTGGCCCAGTTGGAGAACCACCTAAAGTAGCGATTTCTCCTTCACATATATCTTGATTGCTACCTGCATCTGCAAATGGAAGAGGATTTACGGTAACTACAACTTGGTCGGTGCTTGTACAGCTATTTTGGTCGGTAACTACTAAGGTATAAGTAGTGGTCGAGTTTGGTGTAGCGGTTGGATTAGAGACTGTTGTACTGCTCAATCCCGCAGCGGGTGACCAACTGTAAGTTGGATTACTTGCGCTCGTGGTAGGAAACCCTCCGAGGGTAACATTTCCTCCAGGACAAATGGAAACATCCGCTCCGGCGTCTACATCAGGACCAAGGTTTACAACTTGCGTAAAAGTAGAATCACAGCCGGGTCCAGTGCTTGCTGTTAAGCTTACAGTAAAGGGTCCGGTGCCGGTAAAAGTATGGGAAGGATTTATTTGGTTGGAAGTAGGAGAGCCGTCACCGAAGTCCCAAGTGTAGGTAATATTTCCTCCAATGGCTGTAGTCAGGTTTGTAAAATTCACAGGGCCTGTACAAGTAGTACTCGGGAAAGTAAAATTAGTTTGTGGTTGGCGATCAAACCTAAAGCCAATAACATTGGATCTTGAGGTGCATGCTTCGACCGTATTAATTAGCTCTATTCGATAAGCAACAGAATCTTCGCAAGCAGAGAAATTATCACAAAAAGACTCTACAGCAGCATTTTGCAAAAAATTCATTCCTGTGCCTATCGGATATTCTCTAAAAATTCGATAAGTCGTAGCTGAACCAGCCGGATTATTTGGATCGGATAAAGAGTTCCAAGAAATGCCAACACATGTTTGATCCAAGGTTGGTTGCACAAAAAGGGTTGAGACGGTATCTCTTGCAACATTTTGTACAATCCCTTTACAACCTGAACGACTCCTTATGTAATACCATCTTCTTTGATTATCTGCACCTGCCCCGCTGTGGGTATAGGTAGTTTGATTGTAGGTTTTCACACTATCAATGATGGTATATGGCCCATTCTGATTAGTAGCAGAATAAATCATCCATGCCGTAAAGGAATTATTGGGGTCAGGAGTTGTATTCCAATCTAGATCTACATCTCCATTCGGCAATACATCAACACAATTAATGAGCGGAGACTGAATCACAGAATCGGCCAAAACGGTGATCGATATGGTGGCTATGGTTTGCCCGGGAATTGGACAAGCATCGTCAGTTGCACGAATCACAAAGTTGTAGGTATTTTCTAAAGAAACACAACCATCGGTGAAGGCGACATGATTACAGTCTGTTTGCCACCTAAAGGTGTTGTTTGGTGCAGCAAAAAGTCCACTATCAGGCAGAGGCCGTGTTAAAGTAGCACATGGGGGATTAGCACAGCCTGAATTGGCACTAGTGAAATTTGTCCCAAATTGAAAGCCAGTTGCCGTTACAAAAACCGAGTCGCTATTGGGGTTATTTGGTCCAGGAAAATCTGTGATCTGCAGGTTAAAAGTTACAAGGTCTCCAGCTCTTACAGTGTCCCGATAACTCGTAAAACTATTAAAGGGTGGTCTTAAAACAGGGTCCTCGTTTAGAGCACAATTAGCTGCAATATTGGATTGCAGTTCTCGATAAATCTCGGCTACCTTCTCACCGCATTTGTATGCATCAACCTGAACTACCGAAACAAATTTACCTGAAGTAAAGGAAGTTAAAGATATCTCACCTGTTGTAGAATCAAGCTGAGCAGCAACATTTCTCGGATCTTCTCCTTGATCAGGAAAAGGACTATTTTGACCGGGCAATCCCGAGCCGTAGCCGGGGTCGTAATTAATAAAAGTGGGATTACTTCCTTCATTGTAAGGAAAATTAGGATTTACATCGTCAAGTGGTCTGGCCCAACGGTAAACTAGCGAATCCAACTCAACATCAGAGGCATTATGGTTGTAAGTAAATGCCGAACCTAAACATAAAAGGGAGGTTGCCTCTTCTCTGAAAGTTGGTGAATTATCAACACATGTATCTGCAAGAGAGCCCGAGAATGGAAAAATCTTGGCCCTCAAAGTCATTCCTTCTTGACCTTGAAGATTTTCATTATCATTTCGTGCAACGTCATCATAAGTAATGATCCAACCCTGAGCGGGAGGGGTTCCTAAGAGACGAACAGGGTCAGATTCCCTTATATATTCAAATACAGATTCATCATCACCTCCGGCACAAGTAAACGTTACACCACCAGGTCTACATTCTGGTGAAATATCACGATCCACAGTCGGATTTGCATTGTATTGAGCTTGGGTGGCAAGCGTGGTTGACTGTCCAACATTAGGATAATTAAAGATCACAAGCGGTCCACGAGGAGGAATATTTGCCCCACTGCAATCCCTATACACAGAAAACCGAAAAACATAACGACCGTCAGAAAGACATTGCCAAGTAATTTCCCCTCCCATAATGTGGGTAGCAAAGGACTGTATTGGGGTCAAAACAAAAAGGATAGCAAGAATGCTAACTATTCTTAAAAATCTAATCATGAAACACTTTTTAGCAATTGACTAAAGTAAACAATTATAAGTTTTATTAGACGTGAATTATATAGGCATAGTTGCTCCTGATTTGAAAGATTTTGTAGTGAGAATGTTTAGTTTTACGATTCAAATTAATTTGTATGGATTTATCAGGTATAATCTCTATTTCAGGGAAGCCAGGCTTGGCAAAAATTGTAACCCAAAGCAGAAACGGAATCATTGTCGAATCGCTGATTGACGGAAAAAAATTCCCAGTAGTGGGAACAGAACGAATAAGTTCCCTAGAAGATATAAGCATTTATACTTATGAAGAGGATGTGCTACTTTTAGAAGTTTTCAAAAAAATGTTTGAACACTATGGCGGGAAAGAGGCTTTATCTCATAAAACTGAGGCCAAATTGCTAAAAAACACTTTTGGAGAAGTACTCCCCAACTTTGATGAAGATAAAGTCTACACTTCTGATATCAAGAAAGTATTTCAGTGGTACAACCTACTTTTGAAAGGAGGTTTTTTGAAAGAAGGGAAAGCCAAAAAAGAAGAAAAGAAAAGCAGTCCAAAAAAAGCAAAAAAATCCTCTGAGAAAACTGTAAAAGGCACGAAAGGAAAAAAAGCAGCCAAAAAACCTAAAGCGAAGCAGGATAAAGAATGAACAACACAACTAAGATCGAACGATCATTTGTTAGCAACGAACTTGAGATTAAATGGGAAGGAATTGAACCTTACTTCAAAGCACTAGTAAAGCGTGAATTAAAAAGTTTAGAAGACCTTAAACAATGGCTTAGAGATAGAAGTGAGTTAGCAGCAGTTTTGGAAGAAGAATTTGCTTGGCGATACATTAGGATGAATATTGAAACCGAGAACATGGAATTCCAAAAGGCATTCCAGTTTTTCGTACAAGAAATAAATCCAAAACTCGCCCCTTACCAAGATGAACTAAACCGAAAACTTCACAGCTGTCCACATAGTCATAAACTAAAGGCTGCGGAATATCAAAACTTACTTAAATCTTGCGAAACACAGATAGCACTCTATCGTGAAGCAAACATTCCACTTTTTACTCAACTAGAAGAAGATGCTCAAAAGTTTGGTGCTTTAGCCGCAAAAATGTCGGTTGAAATTGATGGAAAAGAGTACACCTTGCAACAAGCGGCCAAATTTTTAAAGTCAACCAATCGAGATAAAAGAGAAAGATCTTACCGCCTAATACAGAAAAGAAGACTGAAAGACAAAACCGCCTTGAACGAGCTTTTTGACAAACTCATTAAGCTAAGACAAGATGTTTCACAAAACGCAGGATTCGCTAATTACCGGGATTACAAATTCAAAGCTCTCGAGCGTTTTGATTATTCAGTTGAAGACTGCGAAGTCTTTCACAAATCCATAAAGCAAGCTGTAGTGCCCTTGGCTGAAACTGTTGACAGAAAAAGAAAGGCCTTACTTCAATTAGACCAACTAAGACCTTGGGATACCGCTGTAGATTTAGATGAAAAACAGCCCCTTGAACCTTTTGAATCCGCAGATGAACTAATTGAAAAAACAATTAAATGCTTCGATCGAATCGATCCTTTCTTTGGAGATTGTATTCGGGAAATGAAACGTAAGAAACATTTAGACCTTGAATCAAAGAAAGGTAAAGCTCCCGGTGGTTTCAACTATCCATTGTATGAATCAGGACTGCCCTTCATATTTATGAATGCAGTTGGCTCTATGAGAGATGTAACCACGATGTTGCACGAAGGCGGGCATGCTATACATTCAGTGCTTGCCCATCCTTTAGAGTTAGTTGAGTTTAAAAGTCCTCCTTCAGAAGTAGCAGAGCTTGCCTCCATGAGCATGGAGTTGATCAGCATGGATCAATGGGATGTTTTCTTTGACAACGAAGATGAGCTGAATCGAGCAAAAAGAGAGCAGCTGTTGGATGTATTGAGCACCTTACCATGGGTAGCTACAATAGATAAGTTTCAGCATTGGATATACACCAATCCTGATCATACACATGAAGAACGTTATGCTTTTTGGTGCAATTTGATGGATGATTTCGGATCAAATGTAGTTGATTGGTCAGGACTTGAGGAAGAGAGAAAAAATCTTTGGCAAAAGCAATTACACCTCTATGAGGTTCCTTTTTATTACATTGAGTACGGTATGGCGCAATTAGGAGCGATTGCACTTTGGCGGAACTATAGAAATGACCCAAAAAAGACTATCGCTCAATACAAAGCAGCCTTGCAAGTCGGCTACACTAAATCTATCGGAGAAATTTATCAAACAGCCGGAATAGAATTCAACTTCTCTGAAGCTTATGTCGGTGAACTGATGAATTTTGTACAAGAAGAAATCAACCTTACTTTTAATACCAAGCTATGAAACTAGACAACTTACACGCCTTAAATGCCATCTCCCCTATCGATGGCAGATACCATGATAAAGTAAGCAACTTGAGCTTGTACTTTTCAGAAAGTGCCTTGATCAGATACCGTGTTCGCGTAGAGGTGGAGTATTACATCGCTCTTTGCAAGCTTTCATTACCCCAACTTGAAGGGATTACAGAAAGTGACTTCATGAAGCTTAGAAAGCTATATGTTGACTTTTCTGAAATAGATGCTGCGAGGGTTAAGGAAATAGAAAAAACAACCAACCATGATGTTAAAGCGGTTGAGTATTTTATCAAAGAAAAATTATCCAATAGCAACTTAGCTGAGAAATTGGAGTATATCCATTTTGGTTTGACCTCTCAGGATATTAACAACACGGCGGTACCTCTGAGCCTTAGAGATGCAATAGAAGATGTTTATTTGATAGAGCTAAACGAGGTAATTTCTGAATTAAACGCCTTTGCCATTGAATGGAAAGACATACCGATGCTGGCTAGAACACATGGTCAAGCAGCTTCTCCAACCAAGCTTGGCAAAGAAGTAATGGTTTATGCTGAAAGACTTAAAGAACAATACAATAGCTTGATCGACACTCCCTTTTCAGCGAAATTTGGAGGAGCAACAGGCAACTTTAACGCCCACCATGTTGCTTATCCTAATATAGACTGGGTAGAGTTTGCCAATGAGTTTGTAAACGAGACACTTGGATTATACCGTTCGCAAACTACAACACAGATCGAACACTATGACAATCTAGCTCGACTGTTTGATGCTATGAAGCGCATCAATACCATTTTACTTGATCTGAACAAAGACCTTTGGACCTACATATCGATGGATTATTTCAAGCAGAAGATCAAGGAAGGAGAGGTAGGCTCTTCCGCTATGCCTCATAAAGTAAATCCAATAGATTTTGAGAATTCTGAGGGGAATTTGGGAATTGCAAATGCCCTTTTTGAACATCTATCTGCAAAATTGCCCATCAGTCGCCTTCAGAGAGACCTAACCGATTCTACCGTCCTACGCAATGTTGGAATGCCAATTGCCCATAGTTTACTTGCTATTAAATCTTTGCAAAAAGGAATGAGCAAGTTATTGATCAACAAGGAAAAGATATCTTCCGACCTGGATCAAAATTGGGCAGTGGTTGCTGAAGCCATTCAAACAATTTTAAGAAGAGAAGGCTTCTCAAAACCTTACGAAGCCTTGAAAGAGCTTACCCGTAAAAATGAGGAAATTAACCAAGCAAGCATTCAAGCTTTTATTCAAACTCTAGATGTTAGCGATGCAGTAAAGGAAGAACTTTTGGCCATCAGTCCCCACAATTATACAGGTGTAGACCTATTCTAAATACTTGATCGGCCACTTCTTAAAGCTATCGAGAAATATCCTTATCTTTCTAAGGTTCAAAAACGCACTATGAATTCGCTTCCTAGCATAAGTCATCATGAAATTAATGAGGTTTTTGCCAAACCATTTTTGGCTAAGCTAAAGGAAGATATTGAGCTTCAGCAGAGCTTGCTGAGGAAAACAGAAAAGGTTTATAAAACCTACCACCAAAAGCTTAAACGGCTAAATAGTGAAACTGAGATCCCAAAGTTTATTAACGAAACAGATTGGTTAAAATCTACCCTTTATCAAATCCTTGAGGATGAGTTTCCAGAAAAAAGGGAGATCTATTTCGAAGAAGAGTTTAAGTTGTTTTACGAATCTGCCATGCTCTTTCTTGAGAAACAGCCTCAAGAAGTGGTAATTGAACAAAGTGTAGATCGATACAAACCTTTAAGCAGTGACGCTGCTTGGGTTGCATTTGTAAAACCTTTTAAACAAGCTGCTTTTTTAGTAAGTCGATTCCCACAAAAGGTTTCTAATCTCTTTCGAAAAGAGAAAAAACCCATAAGTAGGTGGAAGCAGAAAATACCATTGAGGAGAATTATGCAACATTTCTTCCTCAATCAGTTTATTGACAAGCACCTCCCCCTTTTCAAAGAAATGCAACAGCTGAAGTGCGATGCGCTTAATTTAAAGTGGAGTATTGATCGAGATATTAATGTTGAAATTGGGCTTTTCATTGAAAAGGAAGGAAATGATGCCAAAGAACTACTAGCACACATTGACACTATTGCAGAGCGAAATAGAATACAAGAACATATTGAAAATCTTGATCGCAAATACGAGCAATGGGAAAAATTGATTCATGAAAATTTAAACGAACTTTTAAACCAATTTGAGTTTGCTGTTGAGCGGGTAGATACGTTTGAGCTTAATAGGTCAGATTTCAACCTTAGCAAAATACAGAGCGGTCAAAAAGTATATCAGAATCAACACTTAAGGCTTTTCAATGGCTGGAGGAACACCCTATTTGCACAGCTTGATGATTTTCAGCTTGATATTGAGTTTTTCCACATTAAGTACAGTTCATTACTCCAATATTATTTGTTGCAGAATAGTTTGAAAATGCGAATCCACAAGACCATCAAAGGTCAAATGGACCGGATCACAGAAGCATTTGACCAAATTGTTCTAAAAGTAGAAGAAGAATCTGCGGGAGCGAAAGCTATTGAGAAGCGCCTTTTAACTGAAAAAAATAAATTACGAAGAGAGCTGGACAGTAAGATCATTCCCCAGACAGTAGAAGAAATTTACAACCAGAATCTCCCTTATCTATTAGATCGGCTTGAAAATAAAATCAAGCAGCAATTAAATAAAATGAAGCCTAAGCGGATCATTTACGCTCAAAACGAATACAATGCTCCAATCAGTAAAAGTGACCTCAGTCATTTTAATCCCAAAGAGCTGGTGCTCATAGATGCCTACCAGCGATTCATTGATCAAAATAAAAAATTAAAATCTGAAGTCATCACTAAACTTGAGTCACTTCAAGGTACTATAAAAGAGTTAAGCGGTATAGTTGATTACAACCTAGATTCAGCCATTAATTCAGTGCAAGAGCAAGCAGAAAATAGTAAAACGATTGCCCTTGAAGGATTAGAAAGAAGCAGACAAAAAGTGACATCTGTAGAGAATGGCTTTTCAGAAGTTGAAGACAGAATTATAGAACATTTGAATAAGAATTTGAGTGCTTTTAATTCTGCTCTAATAGAACTTACTGATAATGAAAACATAACCAACCTTAGACTTAAGTTAGCCAAAGCAAAGGCAGTAAAAAGCACAGAGGCTTATCGAAAAAACATCATCAACAACATTCGATCTGCAGCTCCAACCGCCCTTCGTTTTTTAAGAGCAAAACTCTTTCAACTAAATGAGAATCTAGCTCAATATCTAAAGCTATTAGGTTTAAGGGAAGAAAAAGAAGAGCTAAGCGCAGAGTTAAGCGACTTTTTAAGCCAATCAGAGATAGCACTTGAAAAGCTACCTTATGTTTACCGCAGGCTTTACCGTATTGAACCCCTTAGCGAAGAGATGTTTTTTGAGGGAAGGAGACAAGAATTAAGGCAGATCAAAGCAGCTTATCAAAATTGGCAAGATGGACAATTCTCTAATTGCTGTATCATAGGTGAGAAAGGAAGTGGAGCGAGTAGTTTACTCAACTTCTTTTTAGACGATAAAGACGAGAAAAAAGTAGTTAGACATAAGTTTTTTGAAGCTCACCATTCCAAAGAAGATTTTTTGGCCTTCTTCAGCAATCTACTTAAAAAACCAAAAGTTGGAAGTTTAGAAGAATTGATCGAAATTATGCTAAACAGCAAATTAGAGGTGATCGTACTTGAGGATGTTCAACATTTTTTTCTCAAAAAGATCAAGGGTTTTGAAGCACTTAATTTGCTTTTCGAGCTTATGTCCCAAACTTCTAAGAAAGTGTTTTGGTGCTTGGAGTTCACAACTTACACTTGGCGCTACCTTAAGAATACTATCAACATACAACGCTACTTTAAGCATACAATCAATTTAAGCTTATTGGAAGAAAATCAAATCGTAGAGCTTGTTCTAAAAAGACATCGAGTAAGTGGTTACAACCTTCGTTTTGAACCAAGCACTTTAAGTAAAGCCGATGAACGAAAACTGAAGCGTATGAGCACTCAAGAAAAGCAAAACTACCTGCAAGAACAGTTTTTCAAACGGCTTAATGCTTTTGCTAGAAATAACATTAGCCTGGCCCTACTCTATTGGATTAGATCGACCCAAAAAGTAGAAGAAAATACCATTGTGATCGGAGAGCTTGAAAACATGCAATTTTCATTCTTAAAAAATCTTGATGAGCAATACTTATTTACTCTGCACAACCTACTGATTCATGATAGTTTAAGTGCTGAGGAACATGCACAGCTTTTTCATCAAAATATAGAATCTAGCAGAATGGCCTTAATGGTTTTAGAAGATAATGGAGTGTTGAAGAATAACAAAGGTCGTTACTACATTAATCGCTTACTTTACAGGCAAACCGTGGACGTATTAACGACAAAAAACATTTTACACTAAAATGAAAAAGCGCTTTACAATTCTTTTTTCGTTTATGTGGCTTTGCTTATCGCTTTTGCATGCACAAGATACAGCAGTGCAGCCAACGGATAGCAATATCGTCACACAAGACAGTGTTCAAGTTGACACCACAGAAGCAAGTAAAGAGCTCATTGAAAAAGTTAGACCCATTACACGCCCGATTACAGGAGAAACACTTTCACCAAAACCTAGGAAGAGGGCTCAGCTTACTGCAGCAGAAGAGGATACGGCAAAAGACCATGATGAAAGCAGTTTGAAGCCTTCACAAAAGGAAACAGTAAAGCACGCGGAAAAAGAAGAAAAACAACCGGAAAATACACCAAAAGAGAATATTGAAGAAGATCAGCTAAGGAAGTTGCTATCATGGAGCAAAATCATTTGGGCGATTGTAGTACTTGTAGTTGCTCATTTTATCATTAAACTAATTGTAATCATTCTGGAGCGTTTTGCCGAGCGTTCGGTCAAGCATAGAATGAGTTTAAAGAGTATTGCTCCTGTCTTTAGAATTTTTGCTTGGTTAATCGTTTCATTTATTGTAATTCAAGGCATTTTTAAGCCCTCCATCGAAACGGTTTTTGCAGTAACAGCTTCTATTGGAATAGCAGTAGGCTTTGCAGCTCAAGATGTTCTTAAAAATATTTTTGGTGGAATCATGATCCTTTTTGATCGTCCTTTTACGGTGGGTGACAAAATTCAAGTGGGCGAGCATTATGGTGAAGTAAAGGAAATTGGTCTCCGATCTACTAGAATAGTCACCAAAGATGATTCTTTAGTTTCTATCCCAAATGCAGAAGTGGTCAATTCAGCAGTTTCCAATGCAAATGCAGGTGAGCCAAATTGCCAGGTAGTTGCTGAGATATACCTACCACTTGATATAGATACTAATCGAGCAAGACAACTGGCAATTGAAGCTGCTCAGGTATCACAGTATATCTACCTCAATAAACCAATTGCGGTGATCTTTATCAATGAAATAAAAGAAAGAAGGTCCTTGATCAAAATGAGACTAAAAGCTTACGTTTCAGACATTCGATATGAATTTGCCTTTCAAAGCGACATGACCGAAATTGTTTTAAAAGAGTTCATTGCTGAAGGCCTAATCCAGAAAAAAGACATCAACTAATGAGTCTAGTCACTCTAGCAATTTCAGGCAAAGAGCTTGCACTGTGGCTTGAAAGCACCAAAGCCTTTTTCGGCCCTTCGCGCTACCTAATCTATGCCTTGATCATCATCATCACTATGATTGTTGCAGCGCGTTTAGTTAGGGGAGTTATAAAAGCACAATTTGAAAAGTCAAACCACCTAGGAACAGGAAATCAAACCAATTACTTGTTTCTGCGGAATGGGGTTAGTTTTTTCTTCTTTTTACTCGGAATTACCCTCATCTTTTACACTATTCCAGCTTTAAAGCAGCTTGGACTAACCCTTTTTGCCGGTGCAGGAATTTTTGCGGCTATAATAGGATTTGCCTCTCAGGCGGCTTTTGCCAATATTGTTGGCGGTATTTTTATTGTAATCTTTAAGCCTTTTAGGGTTGGAGATGTTTTAAAAGTGGCTTCAAACAATTGGGGTATTGTAGAAGATATTACGCTAAGGCATACGATAATAAAAAGTTTCCAAAATGAACGCTACATTATTCCCAATTCAAGCATTAACTCTGACACCTTACTAAATGCCTCAATCAGTGAAGAAAAAACCTGCACTTTTTTAGAAATGGGCATCAGCTATGATAGTGACATTGACCATGCGATGAAGATCATGGCCGAAGAAGCAGAGAAACACCCAAATCTCATTGACAATAGAAGTCAGGAACAGATTCAAAAAGGAGAGCCTAAGGTTGTTATTCGACTGATTGGATTTGGCGACTCTTCTGTTAATCTGAGAGCCTATACTTGGGCAGAAGACCCGATTTCAGGCTTTATTATGAAAACAGAACTTTTCAAGAGCATTAAAGAAAAGTTTGACCAAGAAGGGATTGAAATACCCTTCCCTTATCGCACCATAGTGTACAAGAATGAAAAAAAGGATTAAAGTACCAGTACCTCCTATACCTAAAATTAGCTTCAGGCGATTCTCTGAAAAAGGGAAAGCTAATGAGACTGTTGGTCAAGCACCTGGGACATTGATCTATACTGGAAAAAAGACCGAGGAGAAGGTTCATGTAGAACTATATAGCTACGATCAAGATGAAATAGCCGTAGCGGCCGACCAAGATTTTGAAACAATAAAAGGCAACTACCATGAGGGGCGCGTCAATTGGATCAATGTTAGCGGCTTGCATAATGTGGCACTTATTGAGAAAGTGGGTCAGCACTTTAAGCTGCATCCCTTGTTGCTTGAAGATGTGGTGCACGTTGACCAGAGGCCAAAGACGGAAGACTTTGGAGATTACCTCTTTTTTACCATTAAAGTATTCCATAAAAAATCTGCAGATGAAACAGATTTTGAACACATTAGCTTTGTGCTTGGTCAAGATTTTATCATTTGTTTTCAAGAGAACGCTATTGACAATTTTGACCTGATCAGAGACCGTCTTAAAAAATCCTTTGGTAAAATAAGAGAGAAAAAAGCTGACTATTTATTCTATCGGTTTATCGACACCATTATAGATCATTACTTTATTATTCTTGACGGACTTGCGGAGAAAATAGAACTACTGGAAGACGAAGTGATGGAACGCCCTAATACCGGAACCCTTCATAAGTTGCAAACGGTTAGGAAAGAATTGATCTATTTGCGACGATCCATTTATCCTTTGAGAGAGTCGATCAACAGCATTTTGAAAAGTGAGACAAAGCTGCTCAACCATGAAACTGAGCGCTTTTTTACTGATGTATACGACCACACTATACAGGTAATTGAAAGCATGGAAACCTACCGAGAGCTTTTAAGTGGAATCATGGACTTGTATATGAATACAGCTAGTAATCGAATGAACGAGATCATGAAAGTTCTCACCATAATGTCAACTATCTTTATTCCACTTACCTTCATTGCAGGCATCTACGGTATGAACTTTGAACACATGCCTGAGTTAGGTCACCCATGGGCTTATCCATTAGCCTTATTACTTATGGTGCTTATTGCTCTGTTAATGTTGCTTTATTTCAAGCGAAAGAAATGGTTGTAATCTTTTGAAAAGGTAAAACAAAATCAATTAAACTCCATCTGTTAATTACTTGTCAATAAGCTGTTAGAAATCAAAAAGGTGATAAACTTAGTCTGACCATTTGGCTATATGTGTGCGTCAAACTCCTTGAAAAAAGGATCTTAAGACAAGGATACCTTTAACAGCTGTGCAAATTGAGGTTATTAACAAAATCTCAAAATAGTTAATAACTTTGTTGATAAGGATTTTTACATTCACTTAAGGCAGGCTTTACAATGCTCTAATTTTGAAGACATCAACCTCAAAAAAGCCCTTTAAATATGTTTACAAAAATCTTCGGCAAGAAAAAACTCAAAGAAGATAAGCTGGCAAACATATTTGTTAATGCCACTTTGAAAGGAGTAGAAGATGGTTTCTCGGATATTGCTGGCTTGATCAATGAGTCACCAGAGTTTATCGAAAGTCCTGAATTGGATAGCAATAACGACAGCAAATTTTTACTGATCGTGATTGCAGCTAACCTAAAAGAAATCCCTCGCCATTTAAGCGCTCACCAAGATAACCGCATGATTAACCTGATCTTAACTAAATTATCAGCTGTCTTTGATGTAGAATTTGATAAGTTAGAAGGTATCTTAAGAGACTATCAAAGCTATTTGGGCCGGGTTAATCATCCTAGCAATAATAATCTTTATGCTATGTCGAAGGCTGTTTTCTTTAAGTATGAGCTTGGTAAATATCAAGAAGATTACTTTAGAAAAATGAATGCTCCTAATCCGCTCTTTTTAAAACGCCTTGATGAAGCAATGGCGGTTTTTATGTTTGATTGGAAAGGTACCTCTCAAGATTTCCAATTAGTAGAATAAATTAAGCTTTCAGATTAAATCGCTTTTCTGCTATTTCTGTTATGTCTTCTCCTATTGCCAAACAAGCGGTAGCAGCCGGTGAAGGTGCATTTAGCACGTGAATACTATTGCCGCTGTATTCAATTTCGAAATCCTCAATCATCTCACCATCTGGCCCCAATGCCATGGCTCTAACTCCTGAGCGTCCGGGTCTGATATCCTCCATGGTTAAAGAGGGAATAAGACGATTCAAACGATTCAAGAACAAGCGTTTGCTAAAGGCTCTTTTATACTCATCTAAACCAAATCTCCAATGCTTGGCAAAAAGTTTCCAAGTCCCACTAAAGGTCAAAGCATCGGTGGTATCTTTAAGATCAAAGTCAGTTTTGCCGTAGCCTTCTCTTTTAAATGTAAAAACTGCGTTTGGGCCACATTCTACATTTCCATCTACCATGCGTGTAAAATGCACCCCTAAAAAGGGAAAAGCAGGATTAGGCGTAGGATAGATCAAGTGTTTAACCTTGTGTAAAGCATGGTCTTCTAATTCATAATAGTCTCCTCTAAAACCAACGATTTGGGTTTCTGTTTCTACACCATCTTTCTTAGCCAAACGATCTGATTGCAATCCACCGCAAAAAACGAAGTGTTTACTCTGGTAACTTGCTTTATTGGTTTTAACGAGTCCAATCTCGCTACTCTGGTCAACCCCTAACACTTCTTCAGCAAGCTTTATTTGACTCTTAGGATTGATTGCCAATGTTAATTCAGCCATCTTCTCTGTAGCGCCTCGATAGTCTATAATACCGGTTACGGGCACGCGTATCCCCGCGATGCTTGCACACTCAGGTTCAATTTCTCTTACTTGATCACCGGTAATTTTCTCAATTCCTTCTATCTCATTCTCAAGTCCGGTTTTAAATATCTTTTCCAAATGGGGTAACTCAGACTCATCTGTTGCCACTACCACCTTGCCACACACCTCATGATCAACCCCATATTCCTGTGAAAACTTCACTAAGGCTTTTCTTCCCTTAACGCAATTAATGGCTTTTTTAGACCCTGGCTTATAATACAAACCCGAATGAATAACGCCAGAATTATTCCCTGTTTGGTGTGCCGCTAAATGCTCTTCTTTTTCAATGAGCAACAAATTTAGCTTAGGGTATTTTTTTTGGAGCTGATACATACTAGCCGCTCCAACGATTCCTCCACCAATTATGGTTATATCAAAAACTGTTTTATCTGCCACTTTCTACTTTTTAGAATGCAAAAATAAGATGAAACTAAGAGACAGCCCGAATTACTTTTTTGTTCGGTACTCGAATTATCAAGATCAGTCCAATTATAAAAAAAGCAATTAGGGCAAAAATGGAATTTCTCATACTTCCGGTTATCCCTTCAATAAAGCCATAAGAAAAAGTCCCGATCACGATTCCCATTTTTTCTAAAACATCATAAAAACTAAAAAAAGAAGCATGGTCTTTAGTGCTAGAAGGCAACAACTTAGAGTATGTAGAACGTGAAAGAGATTGAATACCTCCCATTACCAAACCAACAATTCCCGCAATTATATAAAACTCATACGGCTGCTGAATGAAATACGCAGCCACGCAAATACAGATCCAAATGCTATTCGCCAAGATCAGAGCTTTTATATTACCCCACTTTGAAGATAGGTATGAAAACAAATAAGCTCCTCCAATGGCTATGAATTGGATGATCAATACAGAAACGATCAAACCTGTTTTGGCAGCACCGTCAGCTCCCCAATCTATTTCCTTGGCTGCAAAAAGCGTAGCCATAAGCATAACAGTTTGCACACCCATGCTGTAGACAAAAAAAGCATACAAGTACCTTTTCAATGGTTTAAGCTCTTTAGCCTGTTTCCATACTTTTTGTAATTCTTTCCACCCTTTCAAAAGCTTATTCGCTTTGGGCTTTTCTTTATAAACTGCATTAGGAAGCTTGCTATAGGTTACTTGACTGAATCCAATCCACCAAATGGCAACGGTTAAAAAGGCATAGCGGGCCTCTATATCAAAGACCATGATCATAACAAGATTAGCAATCAGTAATAGAGAACTCCCAATGTATCCTAATGCATAGCCTTTGGCCGAAATAGCATCGTGTCTAGCAGGTGGAGCGATTTCAGGTAAATAGGCGTTGTAAAAGACTAAACTGCCCCAAAAACCGATAGATGCAGTAAAAACAGGCACCATACTGAGCTCTAATCGATTGGGATCGAAGAAAAAGAGAGTAGCACAGGACAAAGCACCTAAATAGCAAAAAAACTGCAAAAAGCTTTTTTTCCGGTCAGCGTAATCCGCAATTCCCGATAGAATAGGTGAAATTATAGAAACAACCAAAAAGGATAATGAAGCAACATAGGAATATAATTCAGTATTTCTAAATGTACCACCAAAAAATGTTACTAAATCAGTGGTTTCACCTGAGGGTAATGAAGTAGTAGTCACTGCTTCATAATACATAGGAAAGATAGCAGTGGTTATTACTAAGGGGTAAACCGAATTGGCCCAATCGTAAAATGCCCATGCATTAATGACAGATTGATTTCCTTTTTTAAGCATGCGTTAAATTTAAAGTCAATTAGAAGAGGAAGTGTCACAGCTTTTGCAATACAATTCCTTTACGTCAAGATCTTCTAAAATTTGGATACCTTGCTTTTGCTTGCTAAAAAAGTCACAAAACTGTTTTGGAAATTGCTCCTGAGCCAATTCGAGCAAACCAGAAAACTTCTTCTTATTAAACTGTTCAGCGTCATAACGCACTATTTGCAGATAATAAAACAATAGGTCAGAGTTAATCGGTTCAACCGCTATAACTGGCTCTATAACTTGAATGGCTTTTGGGAATTGGTCTTGAAAACAAAAATATTGAGCTAGGCTTAATACCTCTTCAGAATTCAAATCTGCTTTCGGCTGCCATTTAATCAATGCTTTAAAATCTTTTTTTCTAGCATTAAAATCCTCTTTCTCATAATGGTAATTAGCCGCTATTAAATGATACTGCATTTTTAGTCGAGCAAGGTTTTTTGAAGGTATAATTTTTTTCCCCTGCAAACTTTCGATTAAGTCCTCCAGTTCTTCCAGTTTTTCAAGTTGGTCTTGGTGCGAGGCGTAATAATTCAAAGCAGCAAGGGCATAATTGTAGCTTACTATAGCGTTTCCTTGGTCAACAAGATGTAATTCAAGTGCTGCTAGGTGAAGTCGGTTTCCCGCAAAAACCTTTTCTCCTTGATTTGCTGCGGTAGCGAACTGATTATTGATAATGGGTAGGTTTCTTTTTTTCTGGGCAGGGTCCAATATAATCTCATTTTGGAAATCGTTACTTGCCGAATGCTCAATAAGAAACCTTTGGATAGCAGCTGCGCGTTCAATTTTATTCTCTTTGATCAAACTCTTCATTAAATCGATCAACAGTCCTCTATCCATTTTGGTATTAACTGTTATTCGGGCTTCGAGCTCTAATTTCAGTTGATGAATGCCATTTAAAAACTCATTTAACTCCGCATCAGTCTTTGCCGTTTCAATCAGATAAGCGCTTAAGTCTAGAGAGTCCATACCCTTGGTTTCAATTTCATAGAAACTATTTTCTTGAAAACCGTAGTAGGCTTGCCAATTGATCCGCTTTTCTTGTTCCCATTTTATTGTTTCTCCAGATAGCTTGAGAGATCCTAGTAGCCTTCTTTCAAGTCCTGTATCTTGAGCATTTGGTTTGTTTGGTGGAAGCAACTCTATTGCACGAATGCGCTTAACATCCATTTCCAACAGCTTCACTTTCTTGCTTAAGTTTTCGAGGGACTTAGGCTCAAGTTTATTCTCTCTGTAGGGAATGATCACTTTAAGCGTATCTAACCAACTTTCAGATTCTGCAAGGGTGTCCCCTTGCAGTAAATAGCGGTTAGGTAGCTTACTGAGATTTTTAGTTTCTATTTGATTGTAGGGCACAAGTTCACAGGCAACACCCTTTTTGATGATAATTAAATTAAGTTCATAATCTGCCGGAGTATAATACTCAGGAAGATCTGCCAGATGCACCTTAACTTCTTTCTCCTCTATCTTTTCATTTGCATTGATAAGCTTTGTTTTCTTTGCGGGTTTTAGCATCAAACCATTTACGAATGCTCCCGGAAACAACCGGTTGCCTGATCTGCAATCATATTGGTCTCTTGCAACAAGGTCCACTGCCAAAGCATCTCCCCCGTCTTGAATAATGGACTCAAAATAGCTTAAACTATGATAATTAAAGTAGGCCTTTTGCCCTTCTACTGATATGGCCTCAGAAAATAATTGAGGAAGGGTTCCGTGCTCCTCTATGAAGCGGTCGCAGACTGCCTTTTGATAAGGCTCCACCCCATAATGATCAAAAGGAAGCTTCTTTTCTTTTGAATTCTGATAAGGTAGACTAGCCATAACGACAACCAAAATCACCTTTTCATCATACTCTAGAATTGACCTGCCGTAACGGTAGTAATGGGGTTCGTCTAAAATTTGCTCTGTTTCTTCATCTTCTTGCCATGCATAAATAGCAGCTTTGATCAGCGATGTTTCGCTTTTTACCTCAACTGCGGTGCCATCAGGACTTAGGTCATATTTTGAGCCAACCTTAATATCAAGTATTAGTTCTCCCGCATCTGCAAAAGGGGCCTCAAAAAAACTTAATCGATCGGCTAAGGATTCCTTTTCTTCCTTTTCTTGAGTGTGAGTCAGTCTACCAAGATCTAAAATATACTCTGCTTGTTCGAATGCCACTGCATTGAGTTTCTCTGACAAGGTAATATCTGGCAATTGATTCTGACTCCGGTATTGACTTAATTGCAAGTCTAGCTGCTGCTCAGCAGTTTTTAAGTCAATGGTTTGAGCGCTTAGCTGAACAGAAAAAAACAAACTAAAGAAAAAGAGAACCCTAAGTTTTTTCATTCTTCTATTAAAATAATTTCAACCCTCCTATTTAGTGCTTTCTCTACATCGCCATCATTTCGATTAACAGGTTTTGTCTCCCCTTCCCAAAGTAAATAGGTCGAAACCCCTAATTTACGCTTTAAAACCTTGTCTACCGCCTCTACCCTTCTCTTTGATAATTCAATATTATAAAGAATATCAGCATCAGAATCAGTATGTCCGATCAGCTTTAATTGCTTTGGTTTGTTCTTTTTTACTTTTTCAAGAAAACCATTCAGCTTCTTCATTTCCTCTTCATTTATGAAAGCCTGATCCTGATCAAATAATACTAAGTGTTTGTTGGGAATTTTTTCGGCATTTTGATCATCAACTTTTGACAAAGGAGGATTGGAACAAGCTAGCTTTTTAGGCCAAACTGCTACTTCATCAACATAGTAATAACTAAATCGCTGTCTGCCCTGTGAGTTAACATGTTCTTCAACATACCAAGACTCTACGAAGTTTCCGATTGTCAGAAAGCGTTCACCACCCCTTGCTCGGAACTCCCCCGCTACCTTGGACCACATTTCAGTATCTGAAATAACTTTTTTAGTGTATAACTGCGGAAATACAATAAAGGGCTCCCAATTTGGCGTTTTCAGTGCTTTTCGCGCCAAGTGCATTCCTATTCTATCGATCATTACAGCATTTCGTTCATCGGCTAAAAGATGAAAACTCAAACAATAATCTACTCCTGCTTGAAGGCTATCTAAAAGCTCTAGCTGCAAATATTCTACTCCACTCCTTGAATTATCGAAGAAAATGGCACCTGCCATACCCAAACCCGAAAATGGCTCAACAGGTGCTTTAAAACCGCATTCGTGAAAGAACTCAGGAGAACCTGCATTGGCCTGCCTCCATGGCTCAGCTAATTCTAGTTGTTTGAGCCCGTCCGGGCAATTAAGGTATGACTCAAACCCTCCATTTGGAACAAGATTTTGAGCGCCTAAACTCAGCCCAATTAAACTGANTAGTAAGAGGGCAAGTTTATTCAAGACCTACTGAATCTTGAAAGTAACTCTTTGGTTTTTATCTGTTTGGCCAGACGGATGTGGATTTCCGGTTTCATCACTCTCAAGTTTCATTCTTGCTTCTGCAATCCCGAGTGCCTCAAGTGCCTTCCTAACAGCAAGTGCTCTTCTCTTTCCTAAAAAACTGATCTCCGATTCACTTTCATCATAATGACCAATCACCACGATCTTAGTGGCAGCATTTTTTGATAAAACATCCGCAACCTTTTCTAGCTTCTTCATTTCAGCGGATTTGGGATCTGACTTCTTACTATCAAAGAAAATGGATGTTGTAGCTACGCTAAATGGTTTAGCTGCCTCTGACTTTTTTACCGATTCAGGCTTAGAAGCAACCTCCCCTTGAGCTGTCTCTTCTGCCCCTTCTCCTTCTTTTTCCTTGCCAACCGTTCCATCAGAATTGTACAAGGTTTTCTTGTTTGCACTTTTATCAGGTGTTGAACCGAAGCTCTTGTACTCTACTTCCATTTGACCACCTGCGATTTCGTCGCACATGCAATCCTCTTGCTGCTTTTCTGTATCGATAACTGATACATCATCAATAAAATAATAGGCATCATAGATNTGACGNCCNGAAAATTCTCTAGATAGCCTGATCTTTTCTGTNAGGGTTTCTTCATCAGACTTGAAGTTTCCGATAACTAGAAACTGCTCACCCCCATCAGCTTCATAAGTTGTGCACACAGGCTTCCATAAAAATTGCTGCTCATAAATTTTATTGGTAATGCTCTGCACGTGTGGCTCTAGTTTTAAGTTGGCTTCATTCATTTCGTTTATCTCTTCCTTGCTAAGGTGAGCAGAAATATTATTTGATGCGAATTTTGACATATCTGACATGCTTACAAAAAACTTCACACAATAAGACTTCCCTGCCTCTAATGGCTTTTTTAGTTTAGTCTGTAGGTAAGTTCTTGCTCTTCTGCCTCTATAGCCATAAAAAGATACGCCAACATAATTACTTCCCGTTCGGGCCTTTTCTTTACCGTATTTATTTTCAGGCACTCCAAATTCATCATTCTTGGCATCAGCGGAATATAGATCTACCGGATTCATAGTGGCAGAGCTCCAAGGAGCCGCATAACCAATCTGTCCTGCTTCTTTTATTTTTTTTGCTACCTCTTCAAAACTTGGATTTTCTACTAAATTATTAGACTCTTGAGCAGAGGTGTAACTTAGAAATGCAAACGTGGTTGCAATGAGTAAATTGATCTTTTTCATGTTTTTATTTTTTCAGCTTAAACCAAAGATTGTTCCGAAATTATTAATAATTATCTAAAGCTAGAAACCAACAAAAAACCCTGAGCCGAAAAGCTCAGGGTTTTGGGGAATTATAATGTTATCTAATTACTGTTTCCTAATCATGTTAAGTGCAGAACCTGCTCTAAACCATCCAATTTGCTGTGCATTGTATGTATGGTTCAATTTGATCTCCTCTTTTGAACCATCTTGATGGACAATCTCAAGGGTTAATTGCTTGTCAGGCGCAAACTGGTCTAGATCCAAGAAATTAAAGGTATCATCCTCTTTGATCTTGTCATAGTCAGCTTCATTAGCGAAGGTTAAACCAAGCATTCCTTGCTTTTTCAAGTTCGTTTCGTGAATACGTGCAAAAGATTTAACAATTACCGCTTTTACACCCAAATGTCTTGGTTCCATGGCAGCATGCTCTCGAGAGGAACCTTCACCGTAATTGTGATCACCCACTACGATGGTAGGTACTCCATTCTTTTTATAATCGCGTGCTGCAGCAGGCACTTCACTTTCTTCACCAGTCAATTGATTAACAACTTTGTTGGTTTCCTTATTGAAAGCGTTAACTGCGCCAATCAGACAATTGTCTGAAATGTTATCCAAATGCCCACGGTAACGCAACCAAGGACCAGCCATAGAAATATGGTCGGTGGTACACTTGCCAAAAGCCTTGATCAGCAGCTTCATGCCTGTTATATTTTCTCCATTCCATGGCTCAAATGGTGTAAGTAATTGTAGACGATCTGAATCAGGAGCTACATCTACTGATACATTACTGCCATCTTCTGCAGGAGCTTGATAACCGTTATCCTCAACCGCAAAACCTTTATCAGGTAATTCCATTCCTGTAGGTTCTTTCAACAACACCTCTTCTCCTTTCTCGTTGGTTAATTTATCCGTAATCGGGTTAAAGTCTAATCTTCCACTAATAGCAATAGCAGCTACCATTTCAGGTGAAGTTACAAAAGCGTGTGTGTTTGGATTTCCGTCTGCCCTTTTGGCAAAATTTCGATTGAAAGAATGAACAATTGAGTTCTTTTCTTCTTTCTCAGCACCCTCACGATCCCATTGACCGATGCAGGGACCACAAGCATTGGTAAAGATCTTAACGGTTTCGAATTTCTTGAAGGTATCCATCAAACCGTCTCTTTCTGCTGTAAAGCGCACTTGTTCAGAACCAGGATTAATTCCCAAAATTGATTTGGGTTTTACTCCTTGAGCAAAGGCATCATCCACAATAGAAGCTGCACGCGTCAAATCCTCGTAAGAAGAATTGGTGCAAGAACCGATCAGAGCCCATTCGATTTCTGTTGGCCAATCATTGGCTTTAGCTTTTTCAGCCATTTCAGCAACAGGGGTGGCTAGATCGGGGGTAAAGGGTCCATTTAAATGTGGACTTAACGTATCAAGATCAATTTCGATTACTTCATCAAAGTATTGCTCTGGATTGGCATATACCTCATCATCACCAGTTAAATGCTCTGCTACTTCGTCAGCCATTTCCACCACATCTGCTCTTCCTGTAGCTCTTAGATACCTTCTCATGGAATCATCATAACCGAATGTAGAAGTAGTTGCTCCAATTTCAGCTCCCATGTTACAAATGGTTCCTTTACCTGTACACGAAAGGTTTTTGGCCCCTTCACCAAAATATTCTACAATAGCTCCGGTTCCGCCTTTTACGGTTAAAATTCCAGCAACTTTTAAAATTACATCCTTAGGTGAAGTCCATCCGTTTAATTTACCGGTGAGCTTAACGCCAATGAGCTTAGGAAACTTAAGTTCCCATGGCATTCCTGCCATTACATCCACAGCGTCTGCTCCACCAACACCTACAGCAACCATTCCTAGTCCACCCGCATTTACGGTATGGGAATCAGTACCGATCATCATTCCACCAGGGAATGCGTAATTCTCCAATACAACTTGGTGAATAATACCAGCACCCGGCTTCCAAAAACCGATTCCATATTTATTGCAAACAGAACTTAAAAAGTTAAAGACTTCATTATTCTTATTCAAAGAATCTTGAAGGTCCTTATCTGCTCCATTTTTAGCCAGTATTAAGTGATCGGCATGAGCAGTAGAAGGCACAGCAACTTTGTCTTTTCCGGCTTGCATAAACTGCAACAAAGCCATTTGTGCAGTAGCATCTTGCATCGCTACTCGATCAGGTTTAAAGTCTACGTAAGATTTTTTCCGTTCGTACTCTTCGGTGGGATTACCTTGGTCCAGATGAGAATATAGAATTTTTTCAGTTAGGGTTAAAGGACGTTTCAAGATCTCTCTTGCAGCCTTAACTCTTTCGGGCATTTTATCATAAACCCCTTTTATCATATCAATGTCAAAAGCCATAGGAATATTGGTTTGTTTATTTATTAAGTGGGTAGCAAAATTAACCATTTTGAAGCGAAAAATAAACCGCTCATCCCATACTTGATATGCCTTATGCGCGCTTATGCTTAACCTTGCAATATGTTTAAATTGCTTAAAGAAAACATAAGGGAAGCTATTAAGTCAATCAAGGCACAATTGCTTCGGACAATCTTAACCATCATGATCATAGCAGTTGGCATTACGGCTTTGGTTGGCATCCTTACTTCTATAGACGCAATGGAATCATCCATTACAGACAATTTTAGCAGCATGGGCTCCAACACTTTAGCAATAAGAAACTATGGCTCAGGCATTAGAGCCGGTCGAGGAGGCAAGAAAGCGAAAGTATACGAAAGGGTAAGTTATGATGAGGCAATAGCTTTTAAAGAACGGTTTGATTTCCCTGCAACGGTCTCAGTTTCTATGAGAGCTACTGCTCTTGCGACTCTAAAATTCCAATCACAAAAAACAAAGCCCAATATTTTTGTATTTGGAGTCGATGAAAACTATCTTCTAACTAATGGTTATAAATTAGCCCAAGGAAGAAACTTCTCTCCGCATGACATACGCTACGGAACGCATGGAGTGATCATTGGCAGTAGCATTAAAAAAGAATTGTTTCCATCTACTAACCCAATTGATCAAATAATTTCTATTGGAAGCGGCAAATACAGGGTAATAGGAGTGCTTGAAGAGAAAGGAAGCAGTATCGGCTTTAGCGCTGATAAGAACGCTTTTATTCCCTTAACCAATGCACGGCAATATTTTGCTGCTACCGAACCTAACTTCTTGATTAATGTCATGACGACTAACCCTGAGGACCTTGATCCTGCTACAGGTGAAGCGATGGGCTTATTCAGGATCGTAAGAGGAGATCGAGCAGGGGAAGAAGCCAGCTTTGAAATTAGCAGGAGTGACAACATCTCTCAACTCTTAATAGAGAACTTAAGCAAAGTCACGCTTTCTGCAACAGTGATTGGCATTATAACCCTGCTTGGAGCAGCTATTGGACTTATGAACATTATGCTCGTTTCCGTAACGGAAAGAACCAGAGAAATTGGAATAAGAAAAGCCATTGGAGCAGCAGCAGCTACAATTCGGAATCAGTTTTTGATCGAAGCTGTCGTAATCTGTCAATTAGGCGGTTTGCTAGGGATAGTGCTCGGTATATTAATCGGCAATCTCGTAGCACAATTTGTTGGCAGTGGTTTTATTATTCCGTGGGATTGGATGCTTCTTGGTATCAGTCTGTGCGTGTTCGTTGGACTGATCTCAGGTATTTACCCTGCCTACAAGGCAGCTAAATTAGATCCGATCGAATCTTTGCGTTACGAATAGCTTCTTTTCTTTTTTGTAAAATTGTAGCTAATTCGACGGCATGAGAAAAAATGCTTCTCTATTCCTTTTCATGGCAGCCCTAGCCTTACTTGCTTTGGCTCATATTGTGGGCTATTCAGGACATTTTGGTTTTGATGATATGCACTATGCCCATTTAGCTAAAGAGCTCAATGAAGGGCAATTCAATCAAAACGACCACTTTTCTTTTCGGCTAGTTTTATTGGCTTTTACTGCCCTTAGTTATTCCTTATTGGGTATTCAAGATCTAGCTTCCTCCCTGCCAAGTATGTTATTTTCAGCTAGCTGTTTATGGGTAGTTTACCAACTTTTAAAAACCCATTCACCAATTACACTTGCCATTGGACTAGCCTTGACTTTGGGTTCAGAATGGTTCTTATTCTACAGCGATAAATTAATGCCAGACTTGGCCGTAACTATGGGGGCATGTTTTGCTTATCTCGCAGCTTACCGTCAGTACTTTTCACAAAGCTCTAACCATAAACAAAATGGCTTTTTATTAGCCTTTGCCCTCTTTATAGGCTTTAATAGTAAGGGAACCATTTTGCTTCTTTTACCTTGGCTTTTGTTTATTTTAATCAATGACTTAAGACTAAAACGCAACCAGAAATTCTGGTTATATGCACTTGGAACAGGACTTTCATTGCTATTACTTTATTTTGGTGCTTGCTTTTTCTTTTTTGATGATGCTTTTATCCGTTTTAAAGCACTAGAAACTAATAGCTACCTGAATCGATGCAGCTACGGCAGCCAATCCTTGAAAATCTTAGTAAAAAGGCTAAGCAGTGGCTTTTGGGGTATGAGCTATAGAGAAGGTTTACTTTTTCCTTTCTTACTCCTAGCACCCTATTTTTTCTCCATCAAAAGTAGTTGGTTCAAGTTTGAGAAACCCTTGCAGTTTTTCAGCCTTAGTGCCATTACCTTGCTACTCTCTGCCTGTTTCATGAGCATTTCGCTGAAAGCCTACAATCCCATGTGTTTAGACATAAGGCATTACTTATTTGTTATTCCAATGGTTGCGATTGCTGCTGCTTTATATATCGGAGGGCTTTTAACCCAGAAAGAAGCCCTTAAATGGTACCATTTCATCGTTTACATTGGCGTTTTGCTTCTTACATTTTATTTAGGTGGACGCTCTTTTTGGTGGGCTTACCTTGGAAGTTTCAGTATTCTGATAGTCTATTTAATACTTCAAGAAAAAGCAACAACTAATCTAAAAAACCTCCTTAAAGCATTGTTTATAACAAGCTTATTGGCACTTTCTGCAAAGCAGGTTGTGAAACAACAAAAGTCAAAATACCCTGAACTGCGCTCCATGATCTATGAGCAATTGATTGACGAAAAAGAACCAAAATATGTAATCACCAATCCCGTCCAAGCGAGAATTGGAAACTATTACACTGGCTTTGAAGCTCAAAGCACCCAATTTCTAGCTTATAATGACTTTGACCCTGACACACTAAAGCCCGAGAGGGAAAAATACATCCTCACCACCTGGTTTGGTAGATCACTTTCTTTTTTAATTGAAAGTGAATTGCCTTTTTACGTTCAAACTTTAACTGACGAAAAGGCCATTTTTAGGAATGAAGACCCACAGATGACCATTTACCCAATTGAACGCTTGCTGCTAGACCCAAGTGAAAGTGACACTTTGTTCTACTCCCTTCATAGCTTTGAAGAAAACGTTGACGGCTGGCAGCTTAATGAAGCCGATTTAAAAAGTACGGAATCCTCAAGGAAAACCGTAAATAAAGTCTACGAATATTCCGCTACCTTAAAGATTCCGGTTGACACCTTAAAGCTAGGATCTTACTCTACTTACTTACTAGAATTCAAGCTAGACCTTTATGTCGAAGAACCAACTGAAGCCTTGATAGTTGCAAGTTTTGATAAGCCAGAAGGCGCTGTAAAATGGATTGGCTTGGATGTAAATAAGCAGCTGAAATCGTACTCAAATTGGTGGTCTGTCAATCACCAAGTAGTGGTTAAGCACTCAGAAATTAAAAAAGCCAAAGAACTGACGGTCTTTTTATGGAACAAGGATAAGAAGCACTGCGAGCTCGACAATTTCAAGATTACTATCAGTGGCATTAAATAAAAAAAGCGCTTCCCTTGCGGAAAACGCTTTTTATTAAATCTATCTCAGCTTATTCAGCGACTACCTCAAAATCGATGGTAACGCTTACGTCTTTATGTAAACGAATCTCCGCTTGATAAGTACCAATCTCTTTAATTTGAGAACCAAGAATCTTGATGTTCTTCTTATCAACTTCGTGGCCTGCCTTATTGATCGAATCGGCAAGTTGGATGTTGTTAACAGAACCGAAGATCTTCTTACCTGCTTCACCTACTTTAGCTCCCACCTTAATCTCGGCAGATTCTAGTGCTTTTGCAGTTTTTTCAGCAGTTTCTTTAATCTTGGCTTCCTTATGACTGCGCTGACGCATGTTTTCTTCCCACACTTTGCGGTTAGAGGTGGTTGCGGCAACGGCCTTTCCTTGAGGAATCAAAAAGTTTCTAGCATAACCAGGTTTAACAGTTACTAACTCATCTCTGAATCCAAGGTTCTCGATGTCTTCTCTTAAAATAATATCCATGGTTTATCCTCCTTTATTTTAATAGGTCAGTTACATAAGGCATCAAACCAAGGTGACGCGCTCTTTTAATTGCCTGAGCTACTTTTCTTTGATATTTCAAAGAAGTTCCAGTAATTCTTCTTGGAAGAAGTTTTCCTTGTTCATTGACAAACTGCAGTAAGAAATCAGGATCCTTAAAGTCAATGTATTTAATGCGATTCTTTTTGAATCGACAATATTTCTCTTTTTTAACGTCAATCGCAGGTGGATTGAGGTATCTAATTTCTGATGAATTTTCAGCCATGGTGTTCTACTTTTAAATTATTTCTCTGCCTTAGCAGTTGATTTTTTTCTTTCAATTCGCTTTTTAGCATACGCTTGAGCGTGCTTATCAAGCTTCACTGTTAGGAATCGCATAACGCGCTCATCACGTTTGAATGCTAATTCCAACTTGGCGATAAAATCACCTTCAGCTTCGTATTGAAAAAGTTGGTAAAAACCGGTTGACTTCTTTTGAATGGGATAGGCCAATTTTTTCATGCCCCAATGCTCCTCATTCACAACTTTTGCTCCATTATCTTGAAGCATTTTTTTGTACAGTGCAACTGTTTCCTTTGCCTGATCTGCAGACAAAACGGGAGTTAAAATGAAAACAGTCTCATAATGATTGCTCATTGTTAAACGTTTATTAGTTATTTTCCCAAAATTGGGGCGGCAAAAATAAGGAATTAATCTTTTTCGAGAAAGCTTAAAGAGAGTGGCTTACAAAAGTAAGCAGCTGTTTATAACTTCCTATCAGTTTAGCGGTTCAAAATTGTACTTTTGTTAACCTAAGCATTATGGATAATTTCATTGTTTCAGCACGTAAGTACAGACCGTCTACTTTCAGCACGGTTGTTGGGCAACAGTCGATTACCAACACTCTGAAAAACGCCATCAAAACTAACCATTTGGCTCAAGCCTTTTTGTTTTGTGGCTCTAGAGGAGTTGGAAAAACCACCTGTGCTCGAATATTAGCGAAAACCATTAATTGTTCTAATAGAACAGAGCAAATCGAGGCTTGCAATGAGTGTGACTCATGCCAGTCATTTAATGCAGGCAATAGCTTAAACATTTACGAACTGGATGCGGCATCGAATAACTCTGTTGATGACATACGGAACCTTACGGATCAAGTACGCTTTGCTCCCCAAATTGGCAGCCACAAAGTTTACATCATAGATGAGGTGCACATGCTTTCAAAAGCGGCCTTCAATGCTTTTTTGAAAACACTCGAAGAACCACCTAAGCATGCTATTTTCATATTAGCTACCACTGAAAAGCATAAGATCATCCCCACCATACTTTCGCGTTGCCAAATTTTTGACTTTCATCGTATTGGGGTAGATGATATTGCAGAACATTTAAATGGTATTGCAAAAAAAGAAGGCATTGAAGCAGAAGAAGAAGCGCTTCATATGATTGCAGAAAAAGCTGATGGAGCGCTTAGGGATGCGCTTTCCATTTTTGATCAGTTGGTAAGCTTTTCGGGCAAAAAACTGAGCTACGAAGCGGTGATCGAAAACCTTAACATTCTCGATTACGATTACTATTTCCGATGCACCAATCATTTTTTAAACCAGGATTTATCAGCTTGTCTACTGCTTTTCAACGAAGTGCTCAAAAAGGGATTTGACGGCCATTTATTTATCAATGGCATTGCATCACACATGCGTAACCTTTTGGTTTGCCAAGATGAAAAAACCCTGCCGCTGCTGGAAGTAGGCAAAAACGTACAGGCTAAATACAGAGAGCAAGCATTGACTTGTGAGGTTTCCTTTTTAAAACAAGCCCTTGAGGTGTGTCGCAAATGCGACATTGAATACCGCAACAGTAAAAACCAACGTTTACTAGTTGAGCTTAGCCTGATGCAGATTGCTTCAATTGGTGAAGCTGTTGCTGAAAAAAAAAAGCCTAGAATAAAATCCCCGGAAGAACTCGCACCATCTGCTAAAACAGTTGATGAGCAGAAAAGCAATTCAGAAAACACGAACACTAGCATATCCGAAGAAAAAATTGAACCAGAAGCGCCGCTGCAAAAACCTGCAATAGAAAAAGAGGTAAAGGAAGAAGAGCCAAAGGTTGCTGATAGACAAGAGGTTGAACCCAATGCTCCAACTACAGAGCATCAGTCAACTAAAGATAAAGCCTCAAAAGCTGAAAAACTGGCCAAATTAAAAGCTCAAAGAGCCAAAACCTCTTCACTTTCCATTAATAAGCTAACCAAAGAGCAAGAAGAAAAAGCCGAGCAAGCTAAAAAAGAAGCCTACTCTTCTGACTTACGAGAAGCCTTCAGTAAAGAAGAGTTTTTAGCTACCTGGAAAACTTTAGCCGAAAAGATTAAAAAGAAAAATGATGAGGGCAATTCAATCATTTATGCTGCAATGACCGCTCACGAGCTAAACATTGACATTGAAAGCGGCAAAATACACTTACTGCTTGACAATAAAAGTCAGTTAGAAGAGATGGGTGTTCGTTTAGCTGACATCCATGAGTACTTGCGTAAAAAATTAAAAAATGGGCTGATCGAACTCTCTTTCGAAGTCATTAAAAATCAAAAACAACGTAAGGCATTTACTCCTGAAGAAAAGTTTAATAAACTGGCTGAANAAAACCCTGCTTTAATCCAATTGAAGAGGGAATTTGACCTAGATATCTTCTAAACTGAATTACAATTATTTAGCAATCGAGAAGCGATAGAAGAGTTTCAATTTCTTTCCATACTTTTACCAATATTCTATTCACTTTTATTTTTAATTACATGAAAATCAAATCCTTTACCCTAGGCAATTTATTTATTGCCCTTGTATTCTTAGCTGTTTCTTGCGGAGACACAAAAAACGAGACAAACCAAGAAGCAAATCAAGCGGAATACGAAACGATCGAGAATGATCCATCCAAAACACGGATCTACACTTTAGAAAATGGCTTAAAGGTTTACTTATCAGTAAATCAAGAAGCACCAAGGGTTCAAACTTCAATTGCTATACGAGCAGGTAGTAAGAACGATCCTGCAGATGCAACTGGTTTGGCGCACTACCTTGAACACATGCTTTTTAAAGGAACTGACCTATATGGTACCACTGATTACGAGAAGGAAGCACCTCTTCTGCTACGAATCGATAGTTTGTACGAAGTTTACCGAGCAACTACTGACGCCACAAGCAGAGAAGCATTATATGCGCAAATCGACAGTATTTCTCAAGTAGCCTCCACTTTTGCTATTGCTAACGAATATGACAAAATGGTATCCGAAATGGGAGCAAAAGGAACTAATGCCTACACCTCTCAAGAGCGAACAGTTTATGTTAACGACATTCCAACTAATCAATTAGAAAAGTGGTTAAACGTGGAAGCTGAGCGTTTTAGAAGTCCACAAATGCGGTTGTTCCACACAGAGTTAGAAGCAGTTTATGAAGAAAAGAATAGAACTTTAGACAGTGATTCAAGAAAAGTATGGTATGCTACCTTAGAGAACCTCTTTCCTAACCACCAATATGGTCAACAAACCACTATTGGTACCATAGATCATTTAAAGAATCCTTCTATTCAAGCCATAAAAGAATATTTCAACACCTATTATGTTCCTAATAACATGGCCATTTGCTTGGCGGGTGATTTTGATCCTGATCAGGTAATTGAAATGATCGAAGAGAAATTTGGCAGTTTTGAAGCCAAAGAAGTGCCAAAATTTCAAGTAGCCGAGGAAGCTCCGATCACCAAACCTATTGAAATAGAAGTAAAAGGACCAGATGCTGAGTTTATGAGATTAGCTTATCGATTTGATGGGGTAGATAGCAGAGAGTCTGAATTGATTCAAATGTGCGACATGATCTTATCTAACCGCAGCGCTGGTTTAATCGACCTTAACTTGAACCAAGAGCAAAAAGTATTGGGTGCGAGCTCCTTTACTTATATTCTAAGTGATTATTCTGCACACATGTTTTATGGATCTGCAAAGCAGGGCCAAAGTCTAGAGGAAGTAAAAGATCTATTGCTTGCTCAAATAGACAGCCTGAAAGCAGGAGCTTTCCCTGATTGGCTGCCACAAGCTTGCATTAATGATATGAAGCTTGGCAGAATCAGACAAATGGAATATAACCGAGGTCGAACTAGCATGATGGTTAATGCCTTTATTCAAAAACGCGACTGGGAAGAAGAAGTAGGCGAAATTGATGCATTGAGTAAATACACCAAAGAAGACATCGTAAGTTTTGCAAATGAGCACTATGGCAACAATTACGTAGTGGTTTATAAAAAAACTGGTGAAGACAAAAGCGTAAAAGAAGTTGAAAAACCAAAGATCACTCCAATCAAGGTGAACCGAGATGACGCCTCTCCTTTCCTCAAAGAAGTAAGCAATATGGCAGTAAAGGAGATCGAGCCGCTTTTCTTGGATTACAAAAAAGACATTAATGAGTCTAGCCTAGATAATGGTATTACCGTTAGAAGTATAGAAAACACAAGTAACGACTTGTTTTCGCTGTACTACCTTTTTGATATGGGAACCAACCAAGATAAGGAAATGGGAGTGGCAATTGAATATCTCCCTTTCTTAGGCACTTCGGATTATAGCCCTTCTGAAATCCAGCAAGAATTTTACAAGATTGGCTGTGAGTTTGATGTATTTGCTTCAAACGAGCGTATTTACGTTACCTTATCAGGCCTGAATGAAAATTTTGAAGACGGAGTAAAGCTATTTGAGCACCTACTCGCCAATGCAAAACCAGACGAAGAGGCGCTTGCTAAAATGGTTGACAATGTATTGAAAGGAAGAAAAGATGCTAAGTTGAATAAAGGCAACATTTTGTTTGGTGCTATGGCTGCTTATGCCCAATATGGACCTGAATCTCCGTTCAAAAACATTCTATCTGAATCAGAATTGAAGGCTCTTGAGGCAGAAGCGTTGACTGAGAAAATCAAATCGCTTAATCAATATGAGCACCGTGTACTTTATTATGGACCGCAAAGCAATCAAGAGCTTGCAGAAAACATTAAAAAAATACACCAAGCTCCCGCTACTTTAAAAGAGCTACCTGATGGAATTGATTTTGTGGAGCAAGAAAACGATGGTAACAAGGTTTACTTTGTGGATTATGACATGAAGCAGGCTGAGATCTACATGATGTCGAAAAAAGAGCTTTACAATCCGGAAACGGTAGCGGCCGCGGCCATTTACAATGAGTATTTTGGCGGTGGAATGGGTTCTATTGTTTTCCAAGAAATGAGAGAATCTAAGGCATTAGCTTACTCTGTCTATTCTGTGTTCCGCTCACCTGGTGATACGGCTAAATCGCACTACGTTATGGCCTACATTGGCACCCAAGCTGACAAACTGAAGGAAGCTATGGCGGGCATGACAGACCTGTTGAATAACATGCCAGAATCTGAAAAAAGTTTTGAATTAGCTAAGAAAGCAGCTTTGGAGAAAATCAGAACCGAACGTATTACCCGCTCTAGCAAGCTTTGGAACTATGAAAACGCCTTGAAACGAGGACTTGATTATGACATTAGAGCAGATGTATACAAAGCCATTCCCACCATGAGCATGGACGACCTGAGAGCTTTTCACCAAGCTTATGTAAAAGACAGTGAGTACAACATAATGGTAATTGGTAAAGAAGATAAGGTAGACATGGCGGCCTTGAAAGAATACGGACCCTTAACTCAGTTGAGTTTAGAAGAAGTGTTCGGGTATTAATAGTTGAATCATACAAGAACAAAGGCCGGTGGTTATGAAACTACCGGCCTTTTTGTTTGGATTTATCAATAGATTCCAAAGTGGTAATACCTATACAGCAAAGCGCTAAATTACCTGCCTGCAGCTATATCAGACCTCAACCTTCTTTCTCGCCATAACAAAGCTTTTAATTATGAATCTCACAAAAGTTAATTGAGAGATTGCTTCGCTTCGCTCGCAATGACTTTAAATTGAAACGTCATCGCGAGGAGGCACGACGAAGCGATCTTTTCATGATCACTGAATTCAAACTGAAGCGCTAGCAAAGCGCTACATTAACTGCCAGGAGCTAGCAGGCCTCAACCTTCGTCCTTGCCATGACAGCGCTTTTTAATTTCGTATGGGTATACTACAAATCGAATCAATCCACCTCTCGCCTTCTTCCACATGTTCTTATCTCACTCCTCTCTGATAATCTCCACCAAATAATTAAAAGTAGCAACGCCAGGGCTTAACTTTACCTTTTCATAACAAATCCCACAAAAGCTACTCAACTTATGACAGATCGTATTATTTACACCGAAACTGATGAGGCTCCTGCCTTGGCTACTTATTCCTTTTTACCCGTGGTACGAAGTTTTACCAAGGCAGTCGGCGTATCGGTTGTAAGTAGTGACATCTCATTAGCAGCAAGGATTTTGGCTGCCTTCCCTGAATATTTAAAACCAGAGCAAGTAGTAAACGACAACTTAAAAGATCTTGGCAAACTGGCCAAAAGCCCCAAAGCGAACATTGTTAAACTGCCCAATATCAGCGCCTCCTTGCCTCAATTACAAGCGGCTATTGAAGAATTGCAAGCCGAAGGTTTTGCCTTACCGGATTATCCCGAAATACCGACAAGTCAAATAGAAAGAACCATAAAGCGGAAATACGATAAAGTAAAAGGGAGTGCGGTAAATCCAGTGCTTCGAGAAGGTAACTCAGACCGCAGAGCACCTAAAGCTGTGAAAGCCTATGCTCAAAAAAATCCCCATCGTATGGGGGAATGGAATAAAGACTCTAAGTCCCATGTAGCAAGTATGCGCAAAGGTGATTTCATGGCCAATGAAAAATCGCATACCTTAAAAGCAGCGACTAAAGTAAATATTGAATTACACAGCTCAGAGGGTGAAGTAAGCGTGCTGAAAGCCAACCTTAGCTTAGAAGCCGGTGAGGTGATCGACGGTGCTTTCATGAGCAAAAAAGCACTCTTACGCTTTTTGAAACAGCAAAAAGAGGAGGCAAAAAAAGAAGGTGTGCTTTACTCTTTGCATATGAAGGCTACTATGATGAAGGTATCCGATCCTATCATTTTTGGCCATGCCGTCCGCAGCTATTTTGAAAAGGTATTTGAAAAGCATGCCAAAGCACTAACTGCTGCAGCCGTGAACCCCAACGATGGTTTAAAGAGTTTATTAAATCAAATCACAGTGCTTCCTCCCGCAGAGCGAGAAGCGATTGAAAAAGACCTTGAAAAAGCCATGGAAAAAGGCCCAGACCTAGCCATGGTAAATTCAGATGAAGGGATCACTAATTTGCACGTTCCGTCTGATGTGATCATTGATGCTTCTATGCCGGCCATGATCCGTACCTCAGGTAAAATGTGGAACAAGCAGGGTGAACCGCAAGATGCGAAAGCCATTATTCCCGACAGCAGTTATGCCGACTTGTACCAAGAAACCATCAGTTTTTGTAAGAAACATGGTGCCTTTGACCCAACAGCTATGGGCACGGTTCCCAACGTTGGATTAATGGCCAAAAAAGCGGAGGAATATGGCTCTCATGATAAAACCTTTGAGCTGAAAAAAGAAGGTATCGTAAAAGTGATTGACCAAGAAGGCAAGCTGTTAATGAAACATAAAGTTGAAGCTGGAGACATCTGGCGGATGTGCCAAACTAAAGATGATGCGGTAGAGAATTGGGTTGGCCTGGCCGTGAAGCGAGCGCGCGCTACCGGATGGCCGGCGGTTTTTTGGTTAGATGAAAATCGGGCTCACGATGCGGAATTGATCAAAAAGGTGCGTTATTATCTGAAAGATCACGATACCGAGGACTTGGTGCTTAAGATCATGAGCACGAAGGAAGCTAGCCGTTATACTTTAGAAAGGGTGAAAGCAGGAAAAAACACCATTTCGGTTACCGGAAATGTGCTCAGAGATTACCTTACCGACCTCTTCCCTATTTTGGAATTGGGAACCTCAGCCAAAATGTTATCCATTGTTCCCCTCCTAAATGGTGGGGGATTATTTGAGACTGGCGCCGGTGGGTCTGCCCCAAAGCATGTGCAGCAGTTTGTCAAGGAAAATCACCTGCGTTGGGATTCCTTGGGAGAATTTTTAGCCCTGGTTCCATCCTTGGAACATTTGGCAGAAAGCAGCGGCAATCAGCAAGCTAAGATTTTGGCCGACTGTCTAGATCAAGCAACGACCAAGTATCTAATGCAAGGAAAGTCGCCTTCACGCAAAGTAAACGAGCCTGACAATCGGGCGAGTCACTTCTACTTGGCTCTATACTGGGCTGAGTCCTTGGCAGAGCAAACAGAGTCAAAGGAATTACAAGAGCGTTTTAAGAAAGTGGCCAAAGAGTTAAGGGAAAATGAGGAGGAAATCTTATCGGAACTGAATTTGGTGCAGGGTAAAAAAGTCGATCTCGGAGGCTACTACTATCCAGATAAAGAAAAAGTGGCCAAAGCCATGCGTCCCTCCTTAAGACTGAATGCCATAATTGATCAGATCTAAAAGCGAGCAAAATAGAAAGCGCTTACTTTTGTGGTATGAATAAAAAAATCCCCCTTTATTGCATCCCCGGTCTAGGCCTTGACCACCGCTTGTTTGGTAAATTGAACCTTCCTAGCGCTGAGCTACATCCTATTGATTGGATTAAACCAGAGGGAAAAGAAACTATAAAGGATTATGCCAAAAGGCTAGCAAGTGTGATTCCAGAAGACGAGGAGGTTTCACTTTTAGGTGTGAGCTTAGGTGGAATTATGAGCATTGAAATTGCTCAAATTAGAAAGGTTAAAAAGCTCTATTTGATCTCTACCGTAAAAAGTGCAGCAGAAATGCCAAAATACATGGCTTGGTTGGATCGTTTACCTGAACAAAGCAAAACGGCAGCAAAATTTGCCATTGAAGCCAGCATTACCCTAAAACCCTTTTACGATAGAGCAACCGCTGAAGGAAATGAACTCTTCCATAAAATGGTGAGGTCGGCCAATATTGATTTCATTAATTGGGGTGTAAAAGCAATTGCCAAATGGAAAGGAATTGAGGCATTAGAAACTCCTTTTTTACACTTGCATGGCACAGAGGATCTTGTCTTTCCGATCAAAAATATTGATCAGGCGCTCACCATAAAAGGGGGGACTCACTATACCATTTACAACGAAGCGGAGAAAATTTCCAACATTGTTGAAAAAGATCTCCGCCTCGAGTTAACTAAATAGCTTAAACTTTTAGAGTAGTGAATCTACTGCCTTCATAGCTTCA
>P_2C_Liq_1_UnCtyDRAFT_1000083_pt1 | contig 36835 bp, 64 predicted proteins | sample Pon2CUnioCityCA_2_FD_10234 | JGI IMG/M metagenome (IMG submission 10234) | reverse complement strand
CCAACAATACCAGAAAAAAAAGAATGGCAATTTGTTTACGACTTCATACTCGAGGAACTTGAAGAATATAGAGAAGCTTGCGAAAACGGAGACATCGTGGAAGTTTTGGATGCTTTGTGTGACATTACTTATGTTTCCCTTGGGAACGGTGCTATGCTTCATGGCCTTAAGGATAAGATTTGGCCCGCCTATCAAGAGGTACAAGCAAGTAATATGTCAAAATCTTGTTCAACTGAGAGAGAAGCCTTGGAAACTATCACCATCCGCAGTAAGGAGCAGGGTGAAGCTTGCCATCATGAGAAAGTTGGCGAACGATACGTAGTTTATAGAACTAGAGATAAAAAAGTAATGAAATCTATTAATTACTTCAGACCTAACTTAAAACAATTTTTAAATGGCAATTAATTTAGAGGAGCATAAAGTATTTGTAGATGAACTAAAAATGGATATGATACCGTACAGTATTGCTATACAGGCAGTACAAGAAGTATCAAATATAGATACAGAGCAATATGCTATTAAATTAGAAAATGCTATGTTAGAACTACGTAATTCATTAAATAATATAAAAATAAATGGTTAAAATTGCACATGAGTCACCCAAGAGTATCTTTAATGATATACAAAAAGTTACTGATTATGATTATGCATTAGTACATTTATTTGAGGAGGACGAAGAATACCTTAACCAGTTTAAGGAAGCAGTTAGAAGAGGTAGAGAAGTTATTTTAGATAATTCTATTTTTGAATTAGAAGAGGCTTTCGATGCTGATAAATTTGCTTACTGGATTAACGAATTAAGACCTACATGGTATATAATCCCAGATGTATTAGAAGATGCTAGCGGTACTATGGCGAAAATGGCGGATTGGAATGAGAGGTATAGAAAGACTGCTTACGGTAAGTCTATAGGAGTTGTACAAGGAAAAACCTATGAAGAAATAGTAGACTGTTATAAGTATATAGATGAAGTAGCAGATGTAGATATGATTGCTATATCATTTGATTATTCGTATTACACTAAGTCGATACCTCATCCTAACAAGTACGTTAGTTGGATGCTAGGACGTGTTAAGTTACTTGGAGACTTAGTTAAAGACGGTGTTATAAATCAAAATAAACCTCACCATTTACTAGGTTGCGGATTACCTCAAGAATTTTCATTTTACTCTCAATACCCTTGGATATACTCCTTAGATACTTCAAACCCAGTTGTACATGGAATAAAAGGAATTGGATATAGAACTGATGGTTTATGGTCAAAAGAATCTCAAAAGTTATTTGAATTAATCAACTACGAAGTAGAAGATACTAATTTAATTCTTAATAATATTCATAAATTTAGATGGTTTGCAAATGGGAAGAAAGAAAGTTAACTACAAAGTAGGAGATAAAATTAACTGTACTTTTTTAGGAGAACAAATAAAAGGGGTAGTAGAAAAAGTAGAGGATAGTAAAATAAATTTTTCTAAAAGTAAAAAAACATACTGGGTATTTGATGGTAAATTTAGATATCCGATTTCATTAGAAAAAATAAAAGGATTAGTAAATGAGTAAACCTTGGATTACATTTTTTAGTCAGACAGGCTCCGAAATAGTAGATTTAGCAGAACTACTAGGAAGGTATCCTGACTGTATCATAACAAATATAAGACCTTCACATCTTAGAACAATTAATCCAGAATTAGAAGGTAAAGTTATTTTTGTTGAAAATAAACCTACTGAAGAGGAGTTGAGAATTATATTATCTCAATATAACGACCCGTTAATTACTCTACATGGTTGGTTGAGAATAATGCCTCCTAGTATCTGCAAAGAATATGAAATATTTAATGGACACCCAGGTCTAATAACAGTGTACCCTGAACTAAAAGGGAAAGATCCGCAGATGAGAGCATATAATGCAAAACATGAAGTAATGGGATGTGTTTTACATAAAGTAACTGAGGGTGTAGATGAAGGTAAGGTTATAGCTGAAGATAGATTTAATGCATGGAGGATAACAGAAGAAGAAGTCTGGAGAGTAACTAGAATGAGATCTTTATTTCTTTGGAAGGAATTTCTTGAAAAATTAGTACGTACTTAGAGTTATTTTTCGTATCTTTAAGTAAATAATAAGAGTTATATGGTAAAACGAATTGCATTAGTAGGAGCTAGTAGTACGGGTAAGACTACTGTTTACGAATTATTAAAGAATAAGTTACCTAAGTACGAATTTATTAATGAATCTACTCGTACGATAGGTAGTTATGGATTTCCTATAAACGAAATAGGAACATCAGAAACTCAACTTGCTATCAGTAGTTTTCATTTAGAAGCTTTACTTAAACCTGGTAATGTTGTTTTAGATAGATGTTATATGGATTTACTAGTTTATTCTAAGTTTATGGATAAAATTAGTAAAGAAGCCCATAACTATATTGAAGATACTTGGAATAGAGTTAAAAACGAATATACTCATTATATTTATTTCCCTATAGAATTCAAATCAGTAGATGATGGAGTTCGTAGTGTAAATGAAGATTGGAGAATATCAATTGATAATGAATTTCAACTTCTCTTAGGAGGAGTAAGAAAACCCTACCTAACTGTAACAGGGTCACCATTGCAGAGAGTTGAACAAATATTAGAATTTATTAAGTAAAAATTATGGCACAAGTTAAAAATTACGAAGAAGTAGTAAAAATTGCAGGGAAACACTTAGGAAAAGTAGGAGGAGATGGATACTCAGACCAATACAATCCGGAATTACTAGTTAAGGTACCAAGGTACTTAAATAGAGAAGGGTACGGTCTGACAGGGAAAGAGTTCGTAGGAGTAGATACATGGAATGCATACGAGGTATCAGCAATCACAACTAAAGGTCAACCGGTAGCAGGTATGTTAAAAATAGTATGTCCTGCAGATTCTACACACCACGTAGAATCTAAATCAATTAAATTGTATTTAAATTCATTAAATATGACTCGTATCGGCAGTACTGCTAAAGAGTGTATTAATGGAATTGAAGCAAGAGTAAAGAGAGATTTAGACAACTTATTAGAAACACAGACAACAGTTTCATTTTACAGTTCTAATAATGATGGATTAGCACTGTCGTTTGAGAACTATACAAATGTAGCCGACGAAGCAGTTTTAGATGATATAGACTTCACAGCTTTTCAATCTGATGCTTCTCAATTAGAAGTAGTAGAACTAGAAGAAGCTGTAGAAATTAAATTATCCTCTAATTTATTAAGATCTAATTGTAGAGTTACCAATCAACCAGACTGGGGGGATGTATATATTAAATTAAAAGGAAAAAGAATACCTACAGCAGAGTCAATTGCTAAGTACATTGTTTCGCATAGAACAGTATCTCATTTTCATGAGGAGATTTGTGAAATGGTATTCAAACACTTGACAGATGCATTTGCACCAGAAGAATTAATGGTAGCTTGTTTATATACACGTAGAGGAGGTTTAGATATTAATCCTATCAGGGCTACTCATCAAAGCTTAATACCGGACTTCTTTACAAATACAGATTATAGAATCGAAAAAACTTTAAGACAGTAGTATGGAAAATATAAAATTACAACAAGAATTAGCAGAACTAAAATTTAACGGAAAATCACCATTAGACGCTACTACTTCACTTTACGATTATTTAGGTCAGGCAGCAGGACCTGCATTAGGAAAAGATGTATACAATGTAGCATTATTAGAGAAAGAACCAGTTGCTACAAGAGAGGTAGATACTGGTTATTATAAAGGTAAAGTTATGTTATATAGAAAGGAATTTTTAAAAGAATATTTTGATGCAAAAAGAAATAGTAGAAAATAGTAAATTGATTGCTGTAAGAGTTCCTCCTGGAGATAATTGGGAGCTTGTTATAGATAAAGAAACCACTATTGAAGGATTAGTTCAAACTCTTACTCAATATATGAGGAAAACTAAATTCAAAGGTCATTATAGACTAGAACCATTAAACGGGAAACTATTTGCTATAGTAGAAGAAGAAATTAACATTCCAGAACCCGAACCAGAAACTTGGGATTTATATGGAGAATATTAAAGATAAGAGTTGCTTAATTGCAACTTTTTTCTTATATTTAATTATAATTAAACGGTTATGGATAAAGTATCACATTGGCAAGAGAGAGGTTTTGTTAAAGTAGCTAGAATTTATAAAAGTGATAGATTAACACAAGGAGTTGATGTAGAGTTTTTTGTAAATAAAAAAGACTACAAAGCACCTGGAGTATACCTCTTAACTCACAAAGACGAAGTACTAAAAATAGGTCAATCAGCTAACATTCTTAGTAGAGTAAGTACACAATATAAATGTGTTACAAATTTAGGTAATAATAGAATTAGAGCAGAGATAAAGGAAAAGTATATATCTGTCGATGTATACGTTTTTAAAGTACCTAAAAAAGATTTTACATTACTAGAATATACTTTTCCTATAAATTACCAAAAAGGATTAGAAGAAGCTATGCTCCACGACTTTTACAAAAAGATGAATAGAATTCCGGTTTTAAATTTACAACGTAATTAATATGCAGATAGAAAAGAAGTACTATACCGTCCAAGACCAAGAGACGTTAAAATTAATGTTTCAACATATACAGGAATCAGAAGTGATTGCTGTCGATACCGAAACAACCTCTCTTAATATGAGAAAAGGAAAAATCGTTGGGTGGTCGATATCAGGAGCAGAAGGAGTAGGGTTTTACATACCTACTTTAATATGGGACTACAAAAAAGAGGAACTAACTGTTCAAGAAATAGCAGGACAAAGCACAGAAGTAATATCTAAGAATTTACTTAAGATGTTAAAAGGTAAGAAACTCGTAATGCATAATGCTTCGTTTGACTGCCGTTTCATAAAGAATTACTACGGAGTAGATTTATTAGAAGACCTTTGGGTAGACACCGCCTTACTAGTGCATACAGTACAGGAAGAAGGTGCAGGGATGGGAGTATTTGGACTAAAAGCACTAGCTATCTCAGTACAAGAACATATTGGATTAGATGTTGAAAAAGCTGCCAACGAAGAACAACTAGAATTAAAGGCATCAATAAAAGCTAATGGAGGAGAGACTACAAAAACTAACTTTGAGATTTATAAAGCTGATTTAGATATACTTTCTAAGTACGCATCTGCCGATACTGATTTAACTTTAAGACTATGTAACCATTTCTTAAAAAGGCTAAAAGAAGAAGAGTTAGAGCAATTCTTCTTCGAAGATGAGGTTATGCCAATCTATAGAGAGGTTACTATTCCTATGGAAGATTATGGAGTAGATTTAGATATGGACCTACTAGAAGAAACTCATAAAAATATACTTAAAGATTTAGATGAGAATAAGGATGTTGTAATGAAAAGTTTATTAGCAACTTCTGAAGCAAAAGAATGGGTAATGAAAACTGCTTTTAGCAATTTTCCTCCTAATAACAAAGGAAGCTGGGCTCAAAAACTAGTTGAAAGATACTCTCTTCCCCTACCTAAATCAGAGAAGACAGGGAAATACTCACTTACTCAGAAAAATATAGAAGTCTTAGATGACAGTAAAGCTAAGGAATTTTTACTTACAGGAGATACATCTATACTGGAAGAACTCGAATTAGCACGTATTTCAATGGCTCTATGGAAAGAGCAAAACGAAGGTGAGTATATCAATATACAGTCAAAAAAGCATTTAGGAGAGATAGTATTTGACTACATGGGAATTAAAGCTAAGAGTAAGACTAAGAAAGGTCAACCTCAATTTGATATGGATATGTTAGAAGAGCTTTCAAAGACGTATGCATGGGCTGAAAATCTTAGAATATACAATAAGTTACTGAAAATTAAATCTACATATATTGATAGGTTTATTGATAGAAGTGAAGACGGAAGGTACTATTTCTACTTCAAGCAACACGGAACAGTATCTGGCAGGTATGGATCAGATGCACAGCAACTACCAAAACCAAAAGAAGAAGGAGAGGATGCACCGATTATAGTAAAGTATACCAACATAGTTAGAGCATTTTTAATTGCAGGAGAAGGTAGAAAAGTAATTGATTCAGATTACGAATCATTAGAACCACACTGTTTTGCTTCTGTAACAGGAGATAAAAAACTACAAGATATATTTAATAACGGATGGGATTTTTACTCTACTGTAGCAATACAGACTGAAAAGCTAGAAGGAGTATCTCCGGATAAATCGGCTGATAACTACTTAAAGAAAGTAGATCCAGTTAAACGTAATCAAGCAAAGGCTTATTCATTAGGGATTGCATACGGTATGGAAGCTTATGCATTAGGTATGACCTTAGGTATCCCTAGTAAGGAAGCTGAGAAACTAGTAGACGGTTACTTAAATGGATTTCCAGATTTAAAAAAATGGAGAGAGCAATCTAGAATTAAGGTTAAAGAAAATGGACAGATTGTTAACTACGTAGGTCGAATTAGACATTTACCTAAAGTAAAAAAGATTTACGAGAAGTTCGGTGAGAGAATTATGGACTGGAAATTTAGAAAAGACCTTTCAGAAAGATACGGTAAAGATCAGGTACTTCAAGTATATAGAGATTATCGAAATGGATTAAATAACTGTCTTAACTTTCAATTACAATCTCTTGCAGCATCTGTAGTAAACCGAGCAGCTTTAAAGATTAACAGGAAAGCTAAGGAGATGGGGATTGATGCAATTGTACAGGCACAGGTTCATGATCAACTTGTAATCAATATTAAAGAAGATCAAGCAGAGATATTCGCACCTATAGTTCAAGAGATAATGGAAACAAACCTAATACTACCAGGAGTGACTCTAAAAGCACCACCGGAGATTGCTGATAACTGGAAAGAAGGACATTAATTAGAAAACAAGTATATTTATATTAAAGTAAATCTACCCTAGAGAGATTTTAACTTTAATTAACCGACGATCTTAGGACGTCACAAACTATAAATGATATGAATACATTTTTAAATGAACGTACACCGTTCGACATTCTCTTCCGTAACTTATTCAAAGCAGACGGCGCTTTTCAACCAACAACGTTTGAAAACAAACAACCTCATCCACTAGATATTTTTTTTGACGACAATGGTCTCCATTTTGAGATCGCATGTACAGGATTATCTAAAAAGGATATTGATTTAGAAATAGATGGCGACATCTTAAAAATTAGTTATAAGAAACCAGAAGATCAAGAAATTGATTATTCAGGTTACATCTACAAAGGATTAGCTAAAAAATCCTTCAACCTCGGATATAAAATCTCAGCAAAGTACGAATTAGTAAACCTAGAAGCTAAAATGGATTCAGGTCTATTACATATATTTGTACCAATCGCAGAATCTAAAAAACCGAAATCTATTAAAATAAAATAGATTTTCTCTCTCTAGGGTTTGATTTCTGAATATTAGTTCGTATATTAATTTAATAAATAAAAACAGTTATAAATGAGTAAAACACTTATTCCACAGAACGACCGTGTGTTAATTAAGCCAGTAGATGAAGGCGAGCAAATGTATGGAAGTATAGTAATCCCTGATATGGGTAAAGAAAAACCTGAAATGGGGACAGTAATAGCAATAGGACAAGGTAGAAAGTCTGAATTTGGAACTTACATAGGTATAAATGCTAAAGTAGGGGATGTAGTACTAGTTCCTAAAATTGGTACTCTTCGTGTAGATTTTGAAGGAGATGAATATTTCATAGTTCAAGATAGAGAAATTTTAGCAACAGTAAAAGAATCAGAAGATAATGGATAAAAAAATAGTTTTTTCAAAAGAGGCAAGAGAGCAATTACTTAGCGGAGTAGATCAATTAGCAGATGCAGTAGTATCTACATTAGGACCATCAGGACGTAATGTAATTATAGAACAGTCGATGGGTAACCCAATATCTACTAAAGATGGAGTTACAGTAGCAAAGTCAATAGACTTAGAAGACAGAGTAGAAAATATAGGAGCACAGTTAGTTAAGCAGGCTTCTATTAAAACTGGAGACCAGGCCGGTGACGGTACAACTACCTCTACGTTACTTGCTAGAGAGATCTATAAACAAGGTCTTAAGTTTATGAAGAAAGGTGCTAATGCAGTAGATGTTAAAAGAGGTATCGACCAAGCAGTAAACGAAGTTGTAAACTACTTAGAAAAAGAATCAAAAGAAATAACGGACGAAGAGCAGTTAAAACAAGTTGCTACCATCTCAGCCAATAACGATACAGAAGTAGGTCAGTTAATTTCCACAGCCATGGACAAAGTAGGTCGAGATGGAGTCGTTACAATTGAGGAATCACGTACAGGAGAAACCTATCTAGAAACAGTAGAAGGTATGCAATTCAACAGAGGTTATAAGTCTCCGTACTTTGTAACAGATAACAACTCAATGCAAGCTGTTCTTCGTGATCCGTTAATTCTTATTACCGATAAGAGATTAAACCAAGTTAAAGAATTACTTCCTATATTAGAAGCAGCTTCTCAACAAAACAAGTCTCTTGTCATAATTGCTGATGATATCGACGGAGAGGCATTATCTACATTAGTAGTAAACAAAATGAGAGGAATTCTACAAGCTGTTGCAGTTAAAGCACCAGAATTTGGAGACCGTAAGAAAGCCATCTTAGAAGACATCGCTACTCTAACAGGAGGTACAGTAATATCTTCAGAGAAAGGAATGAGATTAGATAAGTTTGACACTACTTGGTTAGGTAAAGCTAAAAAAGTTACTGTAGGTAAGGAAAATACTACACTAATTGACGCTCAAGGTACTGAGGAAGCAATTGAAGCTAGAGTAGACGAAATACGTTCTCAAATTGATGAAAGTAATTCACCTTATGAAATAGAAAAGCTACAGGAGAGATTAGCATCTTTTATAGGAGGAGTAGCAATCGTACACGTAGGAGGTCATACAGAAGTTGAAATGAAGGAGAAGAAAGACAGAGTAGATGATGCCTTACATGCAACAAAAGCAGCTTTAGAAGAAGGAATATTACCAGGAGGAGGTATAGCTTTACTTAATGCTTCTAAAATGTTATCTTCTGAAATAGGATCAATAAGTACCGAAGACGAACAGACAGGATTTGATATAATAATCCAGGCAACTGAAAAACCGTTCTATCAAATATTAGAGAATGCTGGCTACACTAAATCAGAAACAGGAGATATAGAGGAATCAGTTATTACTAGAGGAAGTAGTTGGACAGGTTACAACCCAAGAAGTAAAAAGATAGTTGATATGTTTGACTCAGGTATTATAGATCCAACTAAAGTTACAAGACTAGCATTAGAAAATGCAGCATCAGTAGCCGGAACAATGTTAATTACAGAGACAGTTGTTTCTAATATTAAACAAAACGAGGATAAAGGTATCGATCCAACTATGATGATGTAATGGATACATTAAGAAAAGTTGAGTACCCGAATGAATATGGACTCAAAGATATATGGACCTATAGAGGGAGTAGGTTAATACGTACAGAAGTACAATACCCTAAAACAACTAGTAAAATTAAACAAAAAAAGAAAACAATGAGTAGAAAACAAGAATTATTCGAACAGATCAGCGATTTATATCAAACATTTGAAGCTGAACACAATGGAACTACTAAAAAGTCTCAATCAAACGCTCGTAAAGCAATTGGAGAGATTAAAAAATTAGTAACTGAATACAGAAAAGAATCTGTAGCAGAGAGTAAATAAGATTGAGGGGCGGGGGCGTTTCTTCTCCCGCACCGAAGGTGCACACGCGCAAATCTCTAAGACCCTTCCCTAACCGGAGGGGTTTTTTTATTGCAATATTCTTCGTATATTAATAGAATATTACGGCAAGTTCAAGAGAAGTTCAAGAAACTAGCCTATTTATTAATATAAACAACATCCAATATGAAGAGAATACTGCTAATTGGCTTGCTGTTATTCGGGATGAATACCCAAGCCAGTCCAGGAAATGATACAATCTTGGAACTAAAAAAGAAAGCCGTCTACTACAACATCAAAGTAAAACTTGAGGCGGGAGAGATCACATTAAAAGAGGCACAAAGCCTTTGGAAGGAACAAATTAAAAAAATTTATAAACAAGAGGGTAAATAACCCTCTTTTTTGTTGTTACTAACTCTATTATTTCTTATATTATATAATATCTAAAAATTAATGAACGATTTCATTTACTATGAAGAAGGGTGGAACATACGGGAAGGAGAAGTAACACAAGGGGGAACTAGCTCAACTAACTCGTCGGAGAATGCTGCAAAAAGATCATGGAGATAGTTCAAAATATTCGCGTAAAGATAAACACAAAAATAAAGACTATGAGTAATACAGTTACTAAGTACTATGAAATGCTTGAAGATGGAATAATATTCGAATCTCCAGATAAGGGCAAGACTATTTTCAAAAGAAGATTAGGTGAGGATATATCTGAAAGAAAGTTAATTAAGAAACATAATCAGCAGACGGAGGATAAGTGGTTAGAGACTTATGCAAATATTGCTCGTCAATATCCGACTGCCTCAGTTAAACTTCTCTGTCAGCTTACAGAAGATGAAATTGCTGTAAAAAAAGTTTGTGACTAACATTATATTTCGTATATTTAGACTATGGAAGTAAATGTACCTTTTTCACCCAAACACTCAGAAGAGTGGTTAGATAACTATTTTAAAAAGAACTACTACAAGAAGCCTTATGACAGATTCAAATGGTGGAGAAACTATGTAGAAAAGAATAAACCACTAAGTAATAGATCTCCTTTAAGAGATAGAATACTAAATGGAGATTTTGATGTAGGTTCTTACAAATACGAAGCCGAGGTAGTTGAACATAGAATCAATAAAAAGTTCAAAGAATTTTTCAATGATCAAGGAAAATATGTAGAGGAGAGTTCATTAGATAGAGCTCGTAGAAAAAGATTATTGGAGGACTTTGAAAAAGATGAGGAGAGGAAGTTAAATGACCTAGCTAAACATTTTAGTGACCTAATAGGAATAACACAGGAGAAAGTATTAGACGAGTTAGCAGATTTTGATGATACACTAATCGAATTCTATTACGCAATTACAGAAAAGTACCCTAGAAAAAACGGTCTTGCATATTAATAATCAATTTTTAAATTAAATCAATAAATGGAACAACCACAAGTAAATTTCGATATCAATCAAACACAGGGAGTAGTATGTGAGGAATGTAATCACATCCACTTCCAACAAGTGTTATTAATAAGAAAAGCATCAGGCTTTTTAACCGGAACAGGTAAACCGACCTATGTTCCAATACCGGTATTTGCCTGCACATCTTGTGGACACGTAAATGCAGAATTTTTACCTAAAGAAGTTAGTTCTTTAGAGTAGAACAACATACATATCGATACTGAGATTCTAATGAAGAGTCTTAAGTAATATTTAATAAGGACCCCACTAGGGTCCTTTTTTTTATACTATTTATTAGTATAATCGTTATCCTCAAAGCAACCGCAGTTATTCTCAATACTTAGTTTTACAAAGGTTTTTTTAACTTTTAATAAGTTGAAATGAGATTAATTTACTTATTTACCCTACTCGTAGGTATGGGTGTTTATGGACAGGAAACTATAAAAATAGAAGAAGTTACCAACAATATAGTTATGGGCCCTTTTGCCGGTAACCGTAATCTGGCATTTGGTGTAAAAAATATCCTCGAAGAGGTAATCCAAGATAGGGACTACTATCTTGATGAAAATTCCACAAAAAGTATAAAAGTTGAATTACTTTATTTTGATGTAAAGAAAAACAATATGCAATTAGCAGTCTATGGACGTAAAGTAGATGTTACTTTAATTGCTGCCGGGGCAAGATTAATTGTCGATGGAAAAGTAGTAAAAACAGTTACAGTTAAAGAATCAGCAAAATCTATATCTACATCTACACTTATTATAGATGATGGAGGTAAATTCTCTCAAGCTGGTGTTTCAACAGCATTAAAAAAAGTATGTGTACAATTAATAAAAAAACTAAAACTATAATATGAAAAAACTAATATTATTTTTATTTCTCCCTTTACTTACATTTGGTCAAGATATTTATCTAGATCATAGTTACATAGATCCAGAGGGATTTGAAGTAGGGCAAACTATTACAGTTAAATTTAATATGTTATTTAGTAATCAAGATGCAAACCCAACTTATACTTATGTTGATTATGAATTCAATAATAAATTATTAGATTTAACGGGTGTAACTTTTTATGGAGCAGACCAAACTTGGTATTATGAATATACTGGTTATAAATTTGTTGGTACTAATGGAGTAGATATTACCCATTTAAGTGAACAACGTACTACAGGAATTAGTTACGATAGTTCACAAAATGATTGGAGTATTGTTAGGTTTTCTTTACAAAATTCCCAACTAATACCAGAAAATGTTTCTTTAGCAGAGTTTACTTTTACTGTTAAAGATAAAGCAAACACTACATATTCAGATTATAGTAATGTCACTAATTTAAACTGGGTAGAGTTTAGAGATAACAGCACTTACCAAAATTATGAAGTACATTCTTTAACTCAAGCAATATCTTTAGGACAGGTTATTGGAGGTGATGCTGGGTTAGTGACTATAAATTTAAATACCCCAACAGAATTCCCAACTCATTACGTTTATCTAATCATAGACGAAACATCACAAACAATATCATCAGGTTATTTTGATGAAAACTCTCAAGCTATTATACAAGGTTTAGAAAATGATAAACAATATGAAGTTTTAATTGATATAGATGATCAACTAGCAGTAGATTGGTTAGATGGAGTGGTTACAGTATCAGATGCTTTTATTAATTTTCAACAATCTATATCAAATGAGGCAGCACCTGATGGAAGTGGGCAATATTTTGATTATTCATTACAATACCTTTTAGGTGAAGTAAATAATAGTGGAAATGTAACATCTGATGATTCTTATATAATGTTAAACCATATTATGGGAAATAATATAAGTGAATGGTTTACCTCATCTACTAATGGTAGTTACTTATACAGTGGTAGAAAGGAAAATTACGGTGTGTCTACAAATGAATATTATTTTGGAATGAATCCTTATATCAAACCATCAGACACTGAGAAAGAATTTACATTTTTTGCAGGACTTGTAGGGGATGTTGATTTCTCTCATTCAACAGTACCTACAGCAGAACAACAAGCTGCTACTGTAGCTAAATCAATGGCTAAAATAGCTAAAAATGCTGAAGAATATAACTTAGATATATCAACACAATTAGTAGATGGTAAAGTTGTTATGGAGACAGTTTTAAACAAAACCAACTTAGCAGGAATCCAATTTATAATTGAGTATGACGACAGTATACTAGAATTCGATTCAGTGGAATTTGATACAGGATCTGAAATGCTTAATTTTGCTACCCCTAAAGAAAATAAAATATACTTTGGTAGTTTAGACTCAGCAGGAGAAAGAGAAATTAAAACAGGAATACCTTATAAATTAGTCTTCACACCAAAACAAACAATTACAAACACAGCAGGTTTAGTTTATTTTAATATAGCAGATGCTATTAAACAAGATGGAACTAAAGTAATCTTAAAAATACAGTAAATATGAAAAAAATAATAATACTATCTTTATTTGCAATTGTTCTTTCATGTTCTCATGAGGAAATTATAATAGACAACCCCATTCCTTTACCAGAAGTAGATGCTTTAGAAATTAAAGAAGCACAAGGACTTAAATTAGAAAGTTATATTGTAGAAAGACAAGTTAAAATCAATACTAAATTATCTACAAGTGGAACACATAGAATTAAAATATATAATTTTATTGGAGATTTAGTTTCACAAGAAAAAATACAAGGTAAAGAAGGAGATAATATATTAAATATTTATGTATCTGCTTTACCAAAAGGATCATATACAGTAAAATTACAAACAATAGATAACCGAGATATAGGTACAGAACTATTCTCAAAACAATAGAAATTATGTCAGAAGAAACAGAAAAAAAAGAAGGATTCTTTTCAAACATTAAAAACCAAATCCTTACAGGTGTAGGGGTAGTTTTAACTACTTTAGGTACAGCATTTGTAGATGAAGTAAAAGGGTTAGTAGGTATTGAAGAGGATGAGCCAACAGAAACAGTACAACCAGCAGTACAGCAACAAAGCAACCAAAATGTTGTAATTAACATTCCAGAACAGAAACCAACCCAAGTGGTAGAAAAAACTGTTATAGTTAAAGAAGCTGCAAAACCAGTACCTGTTAAGAAAACTGAAACTGAAAAAAGAAAAGAAGAAGGTTTAGATTGGTAAAACAAAATTAAAATAAATTTTATGGAACAAGCAATATCATTTTTATTAGTTGTAGCAATAGCAAGTACATTGCTGTTATTAGATCTCCCACTTTTATTTCTTATATCTTTTATAGGAGGGAGTGCTTACTTAATTATTAGAGGTAAGAAGAAAAATTGGAAGTTACCTAAAGACATAAAAAACACACATTCATGGTAGAAAATCAAGAACAGCCTAGTGGGTTTAAAGACTTACTAAACAATATGATGAATAGAAGATGGTTAATGACTTTAGTAGTTCTAATCACTTTTATGACAATAGCAATAGGTATTTTATTATCCATACATTCAGAAGCTACTGTAAGTGGAGAATGGAAAGAATTACTACTTTTACTATTAGGTGCTTTAATTGGTTCTTATGGTAAAATTATAGATTATTGGTTCTCGGATACAGACAAAGATAAAATGTTAGTACAAAAAATGGATGAAGAAGATGGAGTTTCTTTATCTGATACAAATAAATAAGATATGAAAAAAATAATTATATTATTAGGTGCACTTTTAATAAGTGCTTATTCCTTTGGACAAGTTTTAGGAAAAACAACAACAGAAGACTATACTGCAGGATTTGAAAGACCAGCTTCAGTATATACAATCCCAGAATACAATGGTGAACCAGTACCTGTAGCTATTTTATCTATAGGGGTAAGCGATGAAGTACTAGCTCAATACCCAGAACTAGGAGATTATAGAGTTGGTTTAGGATTAGCTAATATAACAGTAGCTTTTATGGAAGAAACATTCAGATTTGAATTCGTTGAAACAAAAGATGAAATTAAAAATAGAATGGTAAATCAATATAAAGCAGCTAAAAAAGGTTTATTAACTGAAAAATACGAACTTAAAGGTAATATAGTAGGTGCTAAATATTTTGGGTATATAGAGGTATATGATTTTTCCATTTCTGAAGATGAGACAGTAAGACTAAAAGGTGGTGTTACTAATAAACTAGTTACTAGACTAGGTCTACAAGTTAGATTAGTAGATGCACAATCAGGACTTTACATGACAGGGTCAGGTTTAGGTAAATCTACAACAACCAGAGAAGTAACATTATTAAGTGATGAAAATCTTGAAGAAGTAGCTTTTAACCAATCATCAATAGGTATTTCAACTAAAAAAGCTTTAAATACTGCTGTGTATAAGATTGTAAGAAGAATGAGACAAAAGAAAATATTTGACCATTAATGAAAAAATTACTATTAATATTATTTTTAATAGTATCCTATAATTTATCCTCCCAAACTCTTATACAAACCTGGACTGATAGATGTACGGGTGAAGTAAAGACTTTTAGTATTGCTTTAAATGGGTATACCACTGTTGTATTTTACAATAAAGTAGGACAATTTAACGCTTCTGATGTACAATCAGGAGCATTAAGAGCCTGGATGGAGGAAACATATTTATGGTGGTCTCAAATTAGTCCATGCTCAACTAATCAAGCTTCATCTACAGCAGCACAAGATACTGCTGCTAACGCTGCTTCTAACGCTTCTAATGCAGCCGCCAATGCAACAAGTAGCACAACTACATCAACAGGATCAACAAATACAGGAACAAATGGTACATCTAGTGGAACAGGTTCTACCTCATCTAGTAGTTCATCTTCGAGTAGTAGCTCAACAGATTCAAATTCTTCTTCTTCGAGCTCATCTGAAAGTTCTGGGGGTGGAGATAACTCTAGCTCTTCTGAAGATAACTCTTCTGGAGGAGAATCCTCGGGGGAATCAAATGAAGGAGCAAGTGAAGAGAGTGGAGGATCTGAGGGTGATGATAGCTCAAGTAAAGAAGAAACTAAGGAAGAATCTAAAGAAGAAGTAAAAGAAGATAAAAAAGAAGAAGAAAAAAAGGAAGAAAAAGAAGAGGAAAAAAAAGAAGAAAAAGAAGAAGATAAAAAAGAGGAAGAAGAAAAGAAAAAAGAGAAAAAGAAAAAATCTCTTACTCCTCCAATAGTTAGTGCCAACCTAGTAGGTATGTCAATGATTGACGGTACTTTTACTCAGGCAGCTTCTTTCGGATTTTCTCAAGCTTCCTTAACTGGTGCGGAAACATACTCTGCTAATGCTATGATATGGACTAATCTAAAACAGTTTAGCCTAACCTTAAGTAAAAGCATTGTCAATTTTAATTACGACAGAAACGTAGATATAATCCAAATGGATCCTTTTACCGGTAAGAGGAGGAAATTTGGTTCTTATAAAGATAGAGGATCAGTTGCTTTTGTTCAATCTATGTCTATAGGTTATATGAATATGTTCGGTACTAGTGTAATAGTGACAGGGTATAGTAACGTATTTTTAGGACAGAAGGATAATTTTTGGAAAGGCTTTGCAGGAGGTTATGCAATTAATGGAATGGGAATTAAACCTAAAGGTGGTGAAGCTATATTTACTACATCAATAACCTTATTCGGTACTAAACCTTTTCCTGTAGGTAGAGTTGTAATCTCCCCTATGTTAGCTTATTCAGCCTCTCCGGTTATGTATATGGTAGAACAGAAAAAAGCAAATGTGACTCCTCATGGAGTGTACATTATAGGTAGTAATTTTGATTTCAGTCTTACAAAACGATTTAGAGCAAACCTAGGAATAACTTCTGTTGGTTCAACACAACCCGGCATACCTTTGAGTTATTCTTTAACTATAGGATCTAGATTTGCGTTTTAACTCATATTTATAATAAAGAAAATAAGTTACTAATAAAATATGTTACGGTATGTTAAAAATTTTAAAATATAAATGGATGGCTTTTAAAGACCTTTTTAAAGACAAAAATGACTTAAACGAAAAAACCGTAGTTGGTTTTATGTCGTTTGCAATGATGGCAATTTTTGCTGTAGCTGATATCGCTTCTGGTGTATTCGGTAAAGACTTAGTAATTAATGAATTTATATACAACTCGTTTGTAATTATCACTTTAGGTTCATTCGGAATAGCTGAGGCAGGTAAAATATTTGGTAAAAAAGATAACACAGAAGAGTAATGGCATATACAAGAGAACAAATTCAAAAAGCAGTAGAATCAAAAGGTTATAAATGGTTCGAAGGAGGAGATTATAACTTAAACATAGTAGGAGTTCGTAACTCAGACACTAATAACGAAGTAACAAACAAGTTTGATGATAAATTAACTGTTTCTTATTCAGTTGGAGGTGAGATGAAGTATCTTGAATTCAAAGCTACAACAGACCCAGGACAACATTGGGAAAAGAATTTATTAAATAAAGATGGAGTTGCTATTTTAGTTCCTAACCAGTACAGAGGTTCTCATGAAATTAGAAAGCATCAAGGTAAGTATGAAGCTCTATGCCAGAAGAAGCCTGTAAAAGTTTACCGTGATAATAATAAGGACGGTAAGTATGATATGTTAGAAGAGAATATACAAGAAGGTATTTTCGGAATTAATATACATAAAGCAGGGAAGTTCGCAAATGGTTCAACTCAAATAGATAAGTGGTCAGCAGGATGTCAAGTATTTTCTAAGCAGACTGATTTTGAACAACTTATGGAATTAGCTTACAAAGCTAAAGATTTATATGGCAATTCATTTACCTACACTTTAATTGAAAGTAAGGATATAGTTGTATAACTAAATAATAGTTCTTATATTGATTATATGAATACTAAAAAACTAAGTACATACCTCCTTTTTGCAATATTAGGAGGTTTTGTTTCTTGGTCGATCTGGAATCAACCAATTGTTGATATAGATATCAAGTCGTATGAATTAAAAATACAAATGCTTGAAAACAAAATTGACTCAGTAAGATCAAAAAACACAATATTAAAATTAGAGGCTGATTCTTTAGCTTCTGAATTATCATCCTATGATGAAAAAATAGGTATACTAAATTCTAAGATATATGTTATTAAAAAACAAACACAGATTAAACTTGACGCTGTTGATAAGTTTGGTGATGATGAGTTGGAACGTTTCTTCTCAGAACGCTACAGACAGTCTAAAGATACAATTAACTAAGCCTATTGCTAGATTAGTAATTAAAGACTTGGTCAAATTCGATGGACTTAGAACAGAGGTTAAATCTTTACGTGAGGTTTTAGAGGAGACTAATAATAAGTTATCTACCCAATCTATCTTAGTCAGAAACCTTAACAGTCAAAATTCAAACCTAAAGACTATTGTAAAAAATTTAGATAGTAAATTTGAGGTACAGTCTAGATTAACTGAAGATTTACAGAAAGCATTAAAAAGAAGTAAACGCCAATCCAAACTGTATAAAATAGGTTCTACAGTAGGGGCAGCAGCAATTTTGTTATTAGTTATACAATGATACGTAACATAAAGAAAGCGGTATTTCCTTCCATAATAACATTATCTGCATTATCAGTATCAGTATCTGCAGCATTCTACTCTATTAGTGGACTTAGTAAGTTATTTGCAGGAGCATCGTTAGAGGTTATTATAATGGCAAGTTCTTTAGAGGTAGCTAAGTTAGTTATAGCGTCTCTACTTTACCGTTACTGGGATACATTAAATAAGATACTAAGAGGTTATTTAGTTGCAGCAGCAACAGTACTAGTACTAATTACGAGTATGGGTATTTACGGCTTTTTAAGTGCAGCATATCAAGATACCTACAGACAACTTACTATAAAGGAAAATCAAACTAAATTTCTAACCCAAAAGAAAGATTTTTATGAGAAAGATGTTATACGTTATGACGCAGAACTTGAAAGAATTTCTAGCAATATCTCTACTCTCAGTAACGCAAAATCTTCCTCAATCCAAATTAAAGACACATCGGTGGTTGGAGGCGTTAGAACCACCATCTCTACTGCAGAGCTTAGACTGGCCCAAAAGCGTATTGGGGTGGAAGAAGAAAATAGGAAAACTATTCAAGCTAAACGAGAAGTAGTAGCAGACAGTTTACAAAAATATCAGTTAAGAATACTTGAATTAGATAATAACACCGAGGTGGCTGGAGAATTAGGACCTCTACAATATTTATCGAGTTTGACTGGTACTTCTATGGATAAAATTATTAATATACTACTACTTATTATAGTATTTGTATTCGATCCTTTAGCTATATCTCTTGTCATAGCAGCTAATTTTGCATTTGAAAAAGCTTTCCCAAAAAGACAAGAAAACTTATACGGGGAACTAGAAAATGATTTTTCGGAATGGGATGATATAGGTGAAGAAGAATCAATAACACCCCCTACAGAAGAAAAGGTAGAGGAGGTAAATAAAACCAAGGACCTCATTTTAGAGAAACCGGAACTATACAAAGCTATGGATGAATTATCACCAGAAACTGTAAAAAAGTATAATGATATTCCGATAAAAGTAGCAGGTGAAGAAGAAGAAAAACCTAAAGTAATAGAAAAAATAATCCAAAAAGGACCGGCAAGATGGAGAGTACGTTATACAGATGGTTCTACAGCTTTTATTCCAAAAGCAGAAGCACAGCAAAAATTTAATGATAATCCTAACAAGATAACCTATATGTAATTGATAGGTTTATATTTAATTTAAACTAAATAGAATAGTAATGAGCAAAAAAACAAAATCTAAAAAATCAAAGCCTCAAGTAGAAGAACAAATTCAAGAGGAAGTTCAAGAAATAGTACAAGAAGAAGCTAAAAAAGTTAAAAAAGCTGTAAACGAATTTAATGTTGTTAAGATAGTACAGAAGCAACCTAAAGGATATAGATTACTACTTGAAGACGGACGTATAGTTAAAGTGACTAAGGACAAATATACTAGAGGACAGAAAACAGTAACACTATAATAGGAACTACTTTTTAAAAAACTAAGAGCTGCTTAAAAAACAGCTCTTTTTTATTTTAACTAATAGTTTGAAAATTAAATATTAATTCATATATTATTAGAAATAAAAACTATTAAGTATGAAACCAGAATTATGGCAAATGTTGATGGACTCTGCAAAAGCGGATAAATCAAAAGCAGAATTAACATTAAACTTATTATCTACTAACCCTGCAGGTATCGGAGATCATTCAACTACAGACTTTTATAATAATGCGGAAGAGGCATTAAAAAATTTAGTTGATGCCGTAGATCGTATAGAAATATTAGAAAAGCTTAAATCAGGTAAAGGTATAATTAACGGATAGGTATAGAGAATGAGTAGTAGAGAGATTTACAATGCAATAGATGGTAAAGATAATAATCCTAAAAAAGACAAATATGTACAAAAAGTTAAAGAAAGTTTTGAAAAACGTTCACAAACGGGTATTGAAAAATATAATACTACACTCGAACGTACCGATTTAGGATTTTTAGATTGGATACAACACCTACAAGAAGAATTAATGGATGCTACATTATATTTGGAGCGCCTAAAAACAAGTTATGCCGAAGAAAATACCAGCCAAAGTAAAGGAAGTATGGAATCATAAAGTAGAACAAAATTACAACGAGAATCTACATATTTCATATAGTAAGTTAGTAAATTATGCAACTTGTCCAAGACAGTGGCAGGCATTACACCTTACAAAAGAGATACCTTCCCTTCCGTCAATTCATATGACATTTGGAACAGCAGTACACGAAACTATCCAATCATGGTTAGATGTACTGTATAACAAGAAAGTTAAAGATGCCAATGAAATGAAACTTGACAGTCTTCTTTACGAAAATATGGTCAAGGCGTACATAAACGATAAGAAGAGAAACAAGGGTATAGACTTTTCGGATAAAGATGAGATGCAAAAGTTTTACTTAGATGGAAAACATATTCTGGATTTTATAAAAAGAAAAAGAGCAGCATACTTTACTACTAAGGGTGTATATTTAGCAGGTATAGAGACAGTATTATATAGAGAGTTACGTCCTAAGGTGTACTTCAAAGGTAAGATTGATTTAGTTTTTTACGATGAAAGAGTAGACAGGTGGACAATCGTGGATATAAAAACTTCTACTAAAGGATGGAGTAAGTACCAAAAAGCAGATGATAATAAAAAATCCCAAGTACTTCTCTATAGACATTTTTTTAGTGAGCAGTTTAATATTCCTTTAGAAAAAATAGATGTACTTTATTTTATTGTTAAGAGACAAGTACCAAAAGATGCAGAGTTTGCATCAATGCAAAAAAGAGTTCAAGAATTCAGACCTCCATCAGGTCCTAGAAAAATGAAACAAGCAGTTACATTACTAAATGAATTCGTTGCAGGTACAGTAGGTACAGACGGTAAACATGAGCATAAGCCATACCCTACTACGCCTTCAAAAGATGCATGTAGATTCTGTGAGTTAAAGAAAAATAGGATATGTCCTGATGCTGTTTTTTAAAAGGGAAGACTATTTATAGGTATATATCTATATATTAAAAGAGTTATGAGAAATAAAGACAAAAAACTAACATCTGTTAGACTAGACCCGAAATTATACCAAGAATTTCAAATGCAATGCTTAAAAGATAACTTTTCTTTTCAAAAGCTTGCCTCTCGGGCAATTTATCTCTACCTTAATGACAGCGAGGTAAAAAGCAAATTAAAAAATAGTTAATAAATAAATAAGTTTTATGAAAGATAAGTTTCGATATGTAGAGCAGAAAGATCGTAAAAAGATTCTACTACTCTGTGATGATATTAGAATGCATTCCGGTATTGGAAATATGGGGAAAGAAATAGTCCTTGGAACAGCACAACATTTTAATTGGGTTAATTTAGGAGCAGCAGTCAAACATCCTGAAGAAGGTAAAGCTTTTGATTTATCAGAACAAGTCAATCAGGAGGTAGGACTAGATGATGCCTACGTTAGGTTAATTCCATCCTCTGGTTATGGAAATGCAAAAAGAATAAGAGAATTAATTCAGGTTGAGAAACCAGATGCAATTTTAATTTTTACTGATCCTAGATACTGGACATGGTTGTTTGAAATCGAAAGAGAGATTAGAGCTAAGTTACCTATTTTTTGGTTGAATATATGGGATGACTATCCTGCACCTCTTTACAATAAACCGTACTACGAATCAGTAGACGTATTAATGGCTATTTCTAAACAGACTAAGAATATAAATGAATTAGTATTAGATGAAAAAGCTAAAGATAAGATTATTGAATACGTACCTCATGGGATTAATACTAAACATTACTATCCTATCAAGAAAGATCATAAAGATTATGATAAGCTTTTAGAATTTAGAAAAGCAGTACTACAAGACAGGGATATTGAGTTTGTATTATTTTACAACTCTAGAAATATTAGAAGAAAAAGTACAGCAGACACTATATTAGCTTACCGTCACTTCTGTGATAAATTAGGTAAAGATAAAGCTAAGAAATGTGCTTTAATACTTCATACAGATCCTAAAGACCAGCACGGAACAGATTTAAGAGCTGTACGAGAAGCATTTTGTGATCCTGAATATGTAAATGTATTCTTCTCAGCCGATAAGATACCAGTAGCACAATTAAATTTACTATATAATATCGCAGATGCAACTGTATTGCTTTCGTCTAACGAAGGATGGGGATTGTCTTTAACTGAATCATTAGTAACCGGTACTCCTATCATAGCTAACGTAACAGGAGGTATGCAAGATCAAATGAGGTTTGAAGATGAGGATGGTAACTGGATAAACTTCTCTTCTGACTTTCCTTCTAACCATAGAGGTACTTATAAGAAATGCGGTAGATGGGCCATTCCTGTATTTCCTTCTAATAGGTCATTAGCCGGATCTATTCCTACACCTTACATATTTGATGACAGATGCACACCAGATGATGCTGCAGATGCTATATTAAAAATGTATAACTACAGCAAAGAAGAAAGAGAGGAAATGGGAGAAGCAGGAAGAGTTTGGACTACAGGAGATGAAGCAAGGATGACAGCTGACAGGATGTCTCAAAATGTCATTGAGGTATTAGATAAAGCGTTCGATAAATTCGAACCTAGAGATGCTTTTGACTTTTATACTATTACAGACAGACCAGCAAAATATATAAAACATAAATTAACAGGTTATTAATGTACTATTGACACGTATTTTCTAAAGGATTACCTATTTATAATAAACAAAAAGAATGGGTAAGAAAACAGGAAAAGATGTAAAATGTGAAAACTGTGGTAAATTACATTATAGATCAGGTTGGCAGTTGAAGATAAAAACTAGGTACTTCTGTAGTAGGTCTTGTGCAGATAAAGCACATTCAGCTCTACTTACTAAGCATGAGTACAAACAAGTCAAATGCCTGGAATGCGGAAAAGAATTTAAACAGCACTGGAAAGGGCCAAAAAAGTTCTGCTCAACTAAATGTAGTGCTAGATATAACTTGTCGGTAATTAATTCAAAAGAGCCTACTAAAAAAGGTACAAAACCTGAAAAAGAGTTTGCTAAGCTTTTAGAAGAATTGGATGTAGAATTTATATTTCAACATCCAGTACCATGGAAAAAAGGGTGGAAAAAATGGTACGATTTTTATTTACCGCAAAAAAATCTTTTGATAGAGGTTGACGGAACCTACTGGCACGGAAAGGATCTTAAGACCGCACAGCTAAACGAACAGCAGTGGAATACAAGAAGGAATGACAGACTAAAAAACTATTTAGCTAAGGAGAGAGGATATCTTCTTAAGAGAATTTGGAGTTCTGAAATAAAATTACTAAATTATAATAAATTAAAAAAATTAATAGATGAATAAAATAAGTTGCGTAATATCAGCGCCTGCAGATACTTACTCGGGATATGGTGCAAGAGCTCGAGACTTTATCAAAGCAGTTATAGAATCAAAGCCTGATTGGGATGTAAAAATACTACCACAAAGATGGGGTGAAACGAGATGGGGATACTTAAAAGATCATAACGATATAACTTTTACTCCTAGAATAATAAAACAACTTACAGCACAACCTGATGTATGGGTACAGATTTCAATACCTAACGAATTTCAGAAAATAGGTAAATACAACATAGGTGTAACAGCAGGAATTGAAACTACATTATGTGACCCTTCTTGGATTAAAGGAGCAAATAATATGGATTTAATATTAGCTTCATCAAATCATGCAGTAGAATCTTTTAACAGAAGTAAGTTTGATATTACAGATGAAAAGACCGGGCAGGTAAAAAATAAAATAGAGTTAAATACTAAATTAGAAGTGCTATTTGAAGGAGCTGATGTAAGTAAGTATTTTCCTTTAACTAGTAAGGGAACATCTAAAGTAACTAAGACCCTAAATAATATACCAGAATCGTTTTGTTTCTTAACTACAGGACATTGGATGCAGGGTGCATTCGGAGAAGATAGAAAAAATATAGGTTTTACAATTAAAGCTTTTTTAGAGACATTCAAAAATACTAAAAATGCTCCTGCACTAGTGATGAAGAGTCATAGTGTTACAACATCTATAATGGATAGAGAACGAATGCTAGATAAGATAGAGGAGGTAAGGAAGACTGTTAAAGGAAAATTACCTAACATCTACTTAATACACGGAGAAGTATCAGATGCTGAGATGAATGAATTATTTAATCATCCAAAGATAAAAACATTTATTTCTTTACCTAAAGGAGAAGGATTTGGAAGACCGTTTCTAGAATTTAGTTTAGTAAATAAACCTATCATAGCTTCTTCTTGGTCAGGTCAGACAGATTTCTTAGATAAGGAGCTTGTTAGATACGTGAAAGGTGAAATTACACCTGTACACAAATCAGCTTTAGTTAAGAACATTATCTTGAAAGAATCTCAGTGGTTTACACCGGATGCTGTTGATACAGGTAAGGCATTGAAAGACGTACACAAAAATTATAAACAGTGGGTAACTAAGGCAAAAAAACAAGGTTATAAAAATAGGGCACAATTCTCATATGAAAGTATGGTAGATACTGTAAAATCTATATTAGGTACAAATGTACCCGATTTTCCTAAACAGGTTGAGTTAACTCTTCCTAAATTAACATTACCTAAATTAAAAAAAGTATAAAATGGATCAATTAATTGAATGTAAGAGGTGTGGAGGTAACGCATGCTATGAACAAAAAGTGAATGAACAAATCACAACTTGGCTTTGTTGGGGATGTGGATTTACTACATCAACATTAATGACAGAAGGAAGTGAAGTAGTTACACAGGCCTTAGAAACATCTCCTGAATTATATAAAGACCTTATGCACAAAGATAAGGACGGAAGATCTTGGCTTCCTTCTACCTTAACCCTTCCTAACAAAGGAATGGTATTTGTTGACGGTACAGGGAAGAGTAATTGGAAATGGGCTGCAGTAAATGCTATACCGTTACAAGAAGGAGATAAAAAAATAACCCCAGACCAGACTCATAAAATGGATATGAAAAATGTTAAACACTTTGAACAAAAAGACTTTATGGATGCAGCAGATCATATAGGTATGTTTAAAGTTGGAGAACAGTAATATAATTCATATATTGTTAATATGAAAATAAGTTATGCAATCACAGTATGTAATGAGTTTCTTGAAATACAGAAGCTCGTTACATTTTTATTAGAACACAAGAGAACAAAAGATGAAATAGTAATTTTATTTGATCAGAAAAATGGCGATCCTGAAGTATTGAGTTACTTATTAAAATTTAATAAACTACCCAATGTACAGACTTGGAGAGGATTTGAATTTGAAAATGATTTTGCTCAATGGAAAAACCTACTTAACACTTATTGTGCCGGAGACTATATTTTTTCTATCGATGCGGATGAAATGCCTCATAAAGCACTCATTGATAATCTTCCTGCAATATTAGAAGCAAATCCAGACAATGAAGTTTACTATGTTCCCAGAGTAAATACAGTAGAAGGAATAACCAAAAAACACATTGACCAGTGGGGATGGAGGTTATCTAAAATAGAATCTCCAAATCTGATAAAAGAGAAAGAAATGGATACCGAAAGTGAAGAGTACAAACTTCTAAAAGAAGGTGGATTCATCATTGAGGAACACTCTGTATCTATTTGAAAAATAGAAAAGTAGACTATTTATTAGAAAGAATAAGAATATGTTTACAAGAGAATGTCCAAAGTGTAAAAAAGAGATAAACTACAAAAGCAAATACAATCATAGAGATGCAGTCCAAGAAGGTAGGGTATGTAAGAGCTGTGGGTTGAAAGGTAGAAGTCAGAAAGAGATATATGGAGAAAGGTATGAGGAGATACTTGAAAAGAGAGGTAAAGGTATTTCAAGAGCTATCGTAGAAGCAAAAGAAAGAGGGGAGTACTGGCACGATAAGGTAACTGAAGCAAGACATAAAAACGGAACCTTCAAACACAGTCCAGACAGAAGGAAGCAGATAGTAGAACAAACAATATTCAAAAAGAAAGGTAAAGAGCATGTTCATGTTAAAAAATATTTGAAAGAAAATAGCCTTACTTGGGAAGAGTATCAAAGTCAACAATCAGAATACTATAAATATGCAAAAGAAGTTTGGTGGTGGACAAGGAAACAGGACATAAGACATTTACCGAACGTAGGTAAAAGAGGTAAAGCAGGAGTTGAGGGAGCCTACCAACTTGACCATATTATTGAGATATCAGAAGGATTTGTAAAAGGGATTCATCCAAAAATGATAGGGGATATTTCAAACTTACAGATGATTACATGGGAAGAAAACAATAAAAAGAGAAAATATCCTAACGGAATACAACAACAATGGCAAAAATAAAAGCAAAATACTATCAACCAGTAATAAATTGGAGCGATTATCAGATGAGGATTTATAAAAATAACCGTAAGATTAAATGGAAGAATAAAGTTCATGAGGTTTTAGATGGATTCGATACATACGCTCCACTACCTGCTGAAGAACACCTTGCTTTACAGCATCCTAAAACAATAGAAAGACAAGAAAAACAAAACGAATACTACAGTACATTATGAATGATAAAAAACTACCGCCAATAAATGGACTATGGTTTGGAAATCCCTTATCTACTTTAGAGATAATGTCAATGGTTTCTTTTATTAGGAACGGACATGAGTATAATCTTTATACTTATGATGATCTAGAAAATATTCCCCAAGGAGTAAATGTAAAAGATGCTAACGAAATTATCCCAGAAAGTGAAATATTTAGATCTTTAGACAGTACAGGAAAACCAGGTTCAGTAGCTCCGTTTGCAGATTATTTTAGATATAATTTAATATACAAGGTAGGCGGGTTTTGGGCGGATATGGACTGTATTTGTATAAAACCCTGGGATTGGGAGGAAGAATATGTCTTTTCTTCAGAAAATAACCGACGTAATATTCAGGTACCTAATATCGGTGCAATTAAATGCCCAGTAAACAGCTCAGTTATGAAGTTCTGTATAGATGCTATTGATAAATTTGAAGATAAAAGCCGGATACCTTGGGGTAAATCAGGTCCTATTTTAGTAAAGGAAGCTTTGAATAAATACAATCTTGAAAAATATGTTAAATCCTGGGATACCTTTTGTCCTATTAATTGGTGGGAAACCAGTACATGTTTTGTAGATAATACTTCATTTAAATTAACAGAAGATATATACTGTATACACATTAATAATGAAATTATTAGAAGGATAGGTATTGATAAAAATCTTTCGTATCATCCTAATAGTATATTTGAACAATTAAAAAATTGGTTGGAAATATGAATTTTGACTTTATAGAAATAGGAACCTCAGACTTTGATACATTAATAGAAAAATGCAATAACAATGAAGTTGGATTATGTGTTGAACCTTTAAACGAATACTTAAAAGGACTCCCAGATAAACCTAAAGTTATCAAAGCAAATTATGCTCTATCTGATACCTTAGGGGATGCTAAAATATTTTACGTAAAGCCGCAAGACATAGTTAAATATAACCTTCCTAACTGGGTTAGAGGATGTAATTCCTTAAATTTCCCCCATCCTACTATCAAAAAATTGTTAGGAGATAAACATGATAGTATAGTTACAGTTGAAAACATACATTTGATAACTTGGAGAAAACTTATATCACTTTATAAAATAGAAAGTGTAAAGTACCTTAAAATAGATACTGAGGGACACGATGGAGTTATTTTGGAGGAATATTATAAAGAGTGTATAAAAAACCCATTATTATTAGCCAACACTATATTATTTGAAAATAATGTACTGAGTAATAAAAGTAATATTAAAAGTATAATTTCTCTTTTTATTAATTTAGGTTATAGAGGAGTACCCTTAGGTGATGATTTTAAATTAGAAAAAATATAATAAAGAATAGCATATAAAACAATGACAACTCAAATAGTAATACATCTCCTCCCACATGAAATAAACTGGTTTGAGAAACAAATTAATATTCTCAAAGAAGGTAACACTCTTTTACCTGATGGAGAAAGTATATTGATAGATGTTACACTTAATTTAAATTTAGTTAATTGGAATGAGTCTAAACTTGAAAAAGAATTTTTCATTAATAAGTTTAGTAAAATTAAAAAAAATATAGACTGGTGTGAAACATCTTTTGATATTTCTGTAAATAATGAATGCTTAGGATGTAATGACAAAAGAAGAAAATCTATAATAAACTCAACCAAAGATAATATTATATATTTAGATACAGATTTACTTTTCTTACCTGAGACACTTCCTTACCTTATCATCGGAGCACAGACAGTCAAAAACGAGTATTATATTATATCACCTCAATTACCTAAAATGTGGGATAATAGTTGGGATGCATTAGTAAACAGTAGATTTTTAAACACACCTGCTAGCCATGAAGGATACGTAAATTCTAATCCATTTGATATAACAAGTGATAGTATTACAATTAAACCTATAAATGAATTTAAATTTGGAGGAGGATGGTTTAATTTATTTTCAACTAACCTACTTAAAACAATAGGGATACCTGAAAGCTTAGGTCCATATGGGCTAGACGATACATTTATAATGCATGGGTGTAACATTCTTAAACAACATGGATACGATATTAAACAGTACGTATTAGATGGAATTATAGTTAAGGAAGATTTACCACATTCTAGCGAATATACAAGCAAACTAACTATACTAGATAGAAAAGCAGAATACAGGCAAAACTCTTATAAGAATTTTCAAACTGAGATAAACACTTTCTACACTGCAATTAGCAAATAAATAAAAACTACATTACAAACACAGAGACTGTTACATTTAAAATTAACTGTAAAATACATAGATTTAGTTTAAACTAGAATTACTTTAAATAAGTTTTGAAATGACATGTAATTCTGTAAACAAAAGCAAATATTAACAAAACATTCATATAAAGAAAAGTACTATGAAGATATCTTTAATTCAACCTTCAAGAAACAACTTGAAGTACCTTAAATGGAGTTACAACTCGATTAGAAAAAATCAGGGAGACCATGAAGTAGAAATTTGTGTAGCAGATGATGCTTCAACTGATGATACCTGGAAATGGTGTTTAGAGATGATGGATAAAGACTCACATTTTAAAGCAATACAAAATAATACAGGTGAACGTATAGGTCACACTATTCTTTATGATAGATTAATAAATGAGGTTGCTACTAACGATATAGCTATGATCTACCACGCAGATATGTATTTATGTCCAAATGCATTAACTGCTATAGAAAAATACATTAAACCTCGTAGTATAGTCTCATTAACACGTATAGAACCGCCTCTACATCCTAAGGGACCTGAAAAGATACTATGGCATGGAGGTGTAGAACCTGAAGAATTTAAAGAACAAGGACTATTGGATAAGTTAACCGAATTTACTAATGTAGATAAAACAACAGGTGGGATATTTGCACCTTGGGCTTTTTATAAAAAGGATTTTCAAGAAATTGGAGGACATGATCCACTATACGCTCCTCAATCTAAAGAAGATTCTGATATATTTAATCGTTTCCAATTAAATGGCATTAACTTTATACAAACATGGGAAGGTTTTGTATACCATATGACCTGTAGAGGAAGTAGAAGGAATACTTTAGATAAAGCCAAAAATATATATGAAGATAGTCCAGAATGGCTAGCCCAGAATCAAAGATCATCTCGTAACTTTGTTCGTAAATGGGGACATTTTGTAAAGCACGATCCTCTTTTAATTCCTATTATTCCTCCTAAGTACGATATAGGATTTATAGTTAAAAATTGCAATTCTCAATTGTTAGAGTTATTAGAACCTTGGTGTAGTAACATACTAATTGATGATGAAATGCAAGTTCTAACATCTCATTATGTGGATAAAGAACAAAAAAATACTTTATTTAAATTAGATGAGAGAATTAAATCTACTCCTTTTGAATCATTAAATAATGAAATAATAGTTACTATAGACAGAAATACGCTTACCCAGCAGGACTTTCAAATTATTCAACAACTATCAGAAATAATAAAAGATAGCGGAGAGATAGGTGAATTTCAATTAGGAAATCTATTTATTAGTATAATACAAATGAATGAATATCAAAATAACTTAATTAAATTATGAAGAAATATATAGTAGAATTTACAGAACCAGGAGGAAAAGTATACGAGTTTGAATTCTTAACTTCTGATATTGAGAAGTCAATAGAGGAGTATAGTAGAAATAGAATAATACTAGCTTCAAGAGTTATTAATGAGGGGAATAGAAACAATAAGCAAATGCTTTTCGGCTAAAATAACTTGCTATTTATTATTAAACTACAAATATTTTTCTTATATTACTTAAATGAAAGCAAATAAAAACTTTATATTAGAATCAGTCAAACAAGTTATAGCAGAAGCTGCTAAAATTAAATTTGCAGGACATCAATTTATGTTAAAAGTTGATGTAAACGAAGATCCTCAGAAAAAAGGATTAAAAATACAATTCATTCCAACTACTTTCGGACAAATTTCTCCTACCGAGCAAAATGATATTGCTATTGAGTTAGAGAAGAGACTTGAGGAAGGTCTTAATCAATATGAAATGAGAGTAGAGAGAGATAGAAACTTAAAAGACAAGACCATAATTGGATTTTTTGTTTATATAGAGTACTTTGATAAGATAGTTAGAAAAGCATTAGCAAATCAAAATCCTACAACTAAACCAGAAAAAATAGATGACGAAGTATAGCCTACATATAAAAGGAGATAAGGAAGCTATTAGTGTTAAAAAAGCATCATCGTTAGATGAAGCTACAGAGATTTTTACTAGAATAAAAAATCTTAGCAGAGAGAAATTTAATAAACTTTATGAAGTCACTGAAAGATAATATCAGAAGTGTTTTAAAATCAAAAATAAATGTATCATATAGGATAGGTGTAAAAGAGCCTGACCAAGAGACAATGAATAAACAGATCTTTGTTAAAATTATAGAGCAATTAAAAAAGATAGAAGATAGAAGTGATTTCTTAGTTGAGGAGATAGGAATGGATATGGCTGCATATGAGGATCAATTCTTTGAAGTTATAGAAAATTTATTTAAACTAGCTTTTAATAAATCCCAACTAGGTCTAATACAAATGTACCTCTACCAGTTATCTACAGATAAGGACTGGGACGGAACTATTCTTCTTAATGATGGTAAAGAAGAAAAAGTTGTTGAATTTAAAACTGCAACCGATGTTTGGGAAGTTATAAATAAAATTAAATAATAGTTGCATATACTTTATATATTTCGTATATTTAGAGAATAAATTAATAATAGGTTATAAATGAAATTAGAAATGATACCTTGCCCTAAATGCGGCGATGATTTTCCTAAATTAAGGAAAGAGAAGTACGGATACCATGTATGTGTAAATTGTTCAACAGTTGAACCTGTAGTAGGAATAACAACAGTAGAAGGAACAGGAGACCATACCTACAATAATCTAATTATTATGGATCAATCCAGGGCTATGTCAATCGCTAAGAAGGAAGCAGAATTGACAGGTAAGAAAGTACATCTTGAAGTACTTGACTTTGATAAAGACGATTTAGCAGTCTCACAATCAGTTAAAGAAAAGGTAGATCAAATTTTAGATAAAGATCTCAAAGATGAGAATTTTGATAAAGAAGAGGACTTAGGTACTGAAGGAATTGACTACTAAATCGACTAAGATGAAATTTGCATTAATAGCACATGATAACAAAAAAGCTGATATGGTTGCTTTTGTTTCTAAGAGACTTAGTTTTTTTAATAGAGAGAATGTAGATATAGTAACTACAGGTACTACAGGTAAGAAAGTAAAACATGCCGGTATAGAAAAAGTACAGACAGTAAATTCAGGCCCTTTAGGAGGTGATGCTGAAATTGCTGCTATGGTGGTAAGAGGGGAGATTACAGGAGTTATTTTTATGAGAGATCCTCTAGATAAGCATCCACATGACGTAGATATTTCAATGTTAATGAGACTATGTGATGTACATGATGTACCTCTAGCAACTAACTATAAAACAGCTTCTATTTTAATTAAATGGTTTAAAAAGAGTTTCTAGTGGGTAGACCGTCCAAAATACTAAAGAAAGAAGATATAGAAAGAGCTATAAAAATGACTCGTTCTAATAGGGCAGCAGCTAGATATCTTCATGTTTCTTTTACGCATTACAAAAAGTATGCTAAGACGTACACGGATGAGGAAACCGGATTAACTTTATATGAGACTCATAAAAACCAGGCAGGTAAAGGTATTCCTAAATTCCTTAGTAATGGAGGAAAAGAACCTCCTATTCTAGATTTAATTAATGGAATAGTACCTGTTGAGCATTTTGATCCTAAAAAAATTAAACAGAGACTAATCTTCGAAGCTCTTATAGAAGAAAAATGTGCACATTGTGGTTTTAGTGAAAGAAGAGTTTTAGATACTAAAGTACCTATCATACTTCAACACAAAGATGGAAATAAGAAAAATTGGAACTTAGAGAACCTAGAATTCCTTTGTTATAATTGCTCATTTTTGTATGCAGTATCTCCTATAACAGATCAGCAAGTAGAAGTAGCAGAAGATTATCTAGATAAGAATGTTGAAGAAATAGATTGGGAGTTAGATTCTCATCATATCGAACATTTAAAAGAACTAGGTCTCTACCAGGAGGAGGAAAAACCAGGAGAAAAGTACATTAGTCGTCAATAACTATTTATTAATATGGCAAAGAAAAAAGTAAATAAGTTCTCAACTTTCAAAAAAAAAAACCTTTAGAAAGGAGAGTTGCAGATGACTTGGTTAAAAAGTCCGAACAAAACGAAAAACTAAGAGAGAAGGATATAGGAACTTCTTTTCTTGATTTATTTTAAAACAAAAGTTGCTTCAATGCAACTTTTTTCGTATATTTAGGTATATAAAAACAAATAAAGGTTATGATAAAAAAGCTAAAATCTAATTTACTAACGTACTTATTTAAAGATTGGGTTAGTAACGAAACAGATGATGAAACGTTACAGATTACTAAACAGATGATCGAACAGAGACAAGGTAAGGTATCAGGTATAGGTAATACCGGTAGAATAGTAATTAACGGATTTAGAACCGTAGAGTAATGGCAGAAAAAAGAGGACATACTGAAAAAATAACTTACAACTTTAATACCTCAGGAGTACTAGAGATATTCCTTAAAGGTGAATGGAGAAGGACTACAAGTAGAGAATTTAGATCTTTTGACGGTAAGAGAAGGATTACAGAACCAACTAGAACTGAGTTGGGTAATGTAGTAGTTCCTATGAGAACATATGATTATGACGGACCTGTTTATATGTTTGGAACTAATAAAGAGGTTATAAAAAATAATGACGGTACTATGGTTACTAGTGCGTACTGGGATAATAATAGAAAAGCAACAGAAAAGAGAGGAGTATGAAAAAAATTAAGTTTCAAAATACGGATGAGTTTGAAAGAGTATTTAAAAAACGAGACCTGGAAATCACAGATTCAATTTACGAAAGTATAGAGGAGGCTTCTAATTCTAAAAAGAAGACCGCTAATCTATTTGAAATAAGCTTTGAGGATGTAGATATAACTTACGATATAACTCTCCCTAACAGTCAATGGGAAACCGCATTACAGTCCTGTTTGGATATATACACTGAATTAAGTGAGTCGGATAAAGCTATAGATACTTACCTACTAAAAAAGAGAGTAAGTAAACAAGTAAATAAAAAATAATGAACAGAGAGGACTACCTAGTAATGAGGAGAACAAAACAATTTGATTTAACAAAATTATATCAATACTATAATAGGAAGTCATCGAAAAGAGTTATAGATTTTAATTCATTTCAACAGGTATTTTCTATGTACCTTCAAGGTAATATAGTTGAAATTACTAAAAAATTAGACTCGGAGTTTAAAATTAATGTCTTACAGGATAAAAACGGCAAAGAACTTAAATTTTTTTAAAATAAACTATAAATAAGTTGGTCAGTAAGGGATTATTTCTTATATTTAGGTATAAGTAATTAACTAAAAAATAAAGGTCATGAACGATGTAATTCAAAATTTTCAACAAGGTTTAGATTCCTATCTTACAAAAGAACAAGTAAGAGAGCTATGCCCGGTTGCTTTTAAGGAAGCACCTACAAACCCTAAAGTATCTGAAAAGTACTTATTCGTTAATACAGAAACGATTATTGACGATTTAGAAAAATTAGGATGGAAACCAGTAACTGCAGCAATGCGTAAGAGTAGAGGAAAAGATACTATCTTCTCAAAACATATGGTCTCTTTTCAAAACCCTGATATAATGATAAAAGGGAAAGATGGAGATGATGCTTACCCTCGTATAATTCTAACAAATAGTCATGATGGACTTCAAGCATTTAAATTCTCAGTAGGAATTTTTAGATTAGTTTGTTCTAATGGATTAGTTGTCGCAGATGAGAAATTCTCTGATTTTAGAATAAAACATAAAGGCTATACTTTCAACGAATTAAGATCAGTTGTATCTGAGGCAGTAAAAGACCTACCTAATAAAGTTGAAGTCTTAAATAATATGAAAGATAGAATATTAACTGATGAAGAGCAGAGTAAGTTGGCTGTAGATGCTATGTTGATTAGAGCAGGTATTAAACCAAACTCAGAGAAGGCTAAAGATTTTCAATACGATGATCAGACTATTGAAGATATTTTAGAATCTAAAAGAACGGAGGATGAAGGAGATAATCTATGGGTAGTTTTTAATAGAGTTCAAGAGAGTATCGTTCGAGGAGAATTTCATGCAGCTTTAAAAGGAGCTAAAGTAAGAAAGGTACGAGCAATAAAGAGTTTTGAAAAGGATCTTCAAGTAAATAAAGATTTATTCAAACTAGCAACAGCTCTTATATAATGATAGAAGTGATTAAACATACACTCGGAATCTGTGGAGAACATTGGCATCCAAATCTTTGGACTGCCTTTGTATCCTCTCCGATAATTGTATCAACCGCATACTATATAAAATGTAAATGTGGCGGTTGGTTTAATAAACATAAAAATAACTGTAAAATCGAAAAATAAAATGGAAGAATTATATTACGTACCTTCATTAAAGGTAAACTCAAAAGTAGCAGATTTAGTGATAGAAGGAAATCACATAGAAATAGAAGGAATTACATATCAGAGATTATCTCGTAAACCTAGAGGACGTTCTATTCAGAGAAGGCTAAAAGGATTAGAGACGGAAACATCTATATTGATTTATTAATATATGGTAGCGAGTTATTTTATCATCGGTGTAATTTGGTCATGTTGGTTGGAGTATTTTTCGACTAGATACTTAGAGGGTGCTTATGGAGCAGATTGGAAAGGAAGAGAGAGGTTATTCCATATTACTATATGGCCTTATTCCTTAACAGTCTTCTTATATAATTTAATAAAGGAAATAAAGAATAAAAATTAAATAATATGAAAATAGAAGTATCGAACGGAGAATTAATAGATAAGATTACTATTCTAGAGATTAAGTTAGCGGTAATAGAAGATGAAGCTAAACTTAAAAACATCCAAAAAGAATACGACATACTTAATCCTTTAGTAGAAAAGTTATTTTCTGAGTATGATAGTGACTTACAAAACCATTATCTTGAACTAGCTAAGATTAATGGCGGGCTTTGGGATATAGAAGATAGTTTAAGAGAATGTGAACGTAAGAAAGATTTTGGCAGCGACTTTGTTGAGTTAGCAAGATGTGTATACATTACTAACGATCAAAGAAGTGAGGTTAAGAAATTGATTAATATTATGACTTCATCTGAATTAGTAGAAGAAAAATCATATAAAGAATACCTAAGTAACGAATCAGAATCATAGGATACTTAAATTAGTTAAAATAAATATTATGTATTGGTTTAAAAGAAAATATAGACAAATTCAAAGAGTGATTGATTTCCTACCTATCATATGGAAAGGATTCGATTTTGATTACACATATTCTATTGAGCTTTTCAAAAAACAATTGGAAAGACAGGCTAAACATTTAGAATCCGAACGAGCCCATACCTTATCCGCACCAATCAATGCTCAAAAAATCAGAACAGCAATCCGATTGATGGATAAAGTTTATGATGAGGAATATGATATGGAGTATGTGGGTGATATTGAGTTGCTTTACGGTAAAAGTAAACATGAATTTGTAGAGTTAGATGAAAAGGATAAGAATGGAAATCCATACTACACAATGAAAAT